>Ga0114958_10000241_pt1 | contig 47142 bp, 60 predicted proteins | sample C_130208_EF_Meta_FD_89577 | JGI IMG/M metagenome (GOLD analysis project Ga0114958, IMG submission 89577) | Freshwater microbial communities from Lake Croche, Canada to study carbon cycling - C_130208_EF_MetaG | ecosystem: Environmental > Aquatic > Freshwater > Lake | place: Lake Croche, Canada... | reverse complement strand
GGCAACTGTTTCACTCACATGTTTGGCCGCTGCGGCAGCTTGTTCTGCTGCTGCATTTGCCGCAGCTTCAAGTTTTGCATATGCTGTGCCAACTGCTGCTTGTGCTTTAACTGCTTTGGCTTCAACTACTGCTGATTGTGCAGGTGTGATACCTGCAAGTTTTTTAATAAAGTCCCACATAAATTCTCTCCGTGTTATGTTTGTCATTGTGTTTGTTTAAATTTAGTATTGACGTAGATGGCATTGACTTCGTATTCATGTGCCTGCTCTCTGGCAGATTCCAATTCTACAAAGCCTTGTTGTAACAAAAATGCATCAATTTCAGGTTTCAGTGTATGACCGTGGTAGTAGGGTTTGACACCCGCTTCTGTCATGATCACCTGCATATTTGACAATGTATTCACTGCGCCTCGTAGTACTGTGAGTTCTGCACCCTGCACATCCATCCAGATGGCATCCACTCGTTCGACCTTGGATTCTACACACCAGTGGTCCATGGTATAACCCTGCACAGAGATTTCGCGTTGTGCATTGTGTTCCCAGGGCCACATGTCAGGGTTTTCAAGTTTTAATACACTGCCCATACCTGTATTAACTTTGCCTTTGGCTGCCATGGCTTTTTCTTCGTCAACTTCATAGAACATTATAGGTCCTGTGGTATCTGTCAGGGCAATTTGGCTCAGTGCAATACGACTGCGAATATGATAGGGCTGTGTCATATAGGTTTTGACACAGCGTTCACAATTTTGTTTGCTGGGTTCAAATGCATGTACTCTAGCATCTGCGAATACGCGAGCAAGATTGACACCTTCCCACCCATCCATTGCACCAACATCTAGTATGGTTTGCCAACTGTTGAGATCTACAACACCCGTCAAATGTTGTAGGCGTTCAGCCAACACAGACATGTTATAGCCAATGGGATTACGTATCAGTGCGTCGTTGATAGTCATTAAATTTTCCTTATAAAAGCGGCAATGCCATAATCTGTATCTTCTGTACAATATCTGGCTTTATCATACATTGTATTGTCTACTGCATCAAACAGTGCAGCACACCCTGGGTGACTGTTACTATCATGTAGTAACACTATACCACCCGGACGTAGTAGATCTGCATAACGCCAATCGTTTACACAGGTGTTGACACTGTGCCACCCATCTATAAACAACAGATCCAAATGTGTTATGCCCTTGCTGGCTATGAATTCACGTATCGCAGTTTGATTGTGACTATTAGATTGCAGTGTACATGTATTGGCGTCTGCATTGTCAAGATAACTTTTGTCGTCAAGATCTACGCCCAAGTAAAATGATCCAGCAGGCCTGCCTTCCATAATAATCTTGCTCATACTGCGTTCGCTCATACTGGCTTTATTGCTGCGATCTACGCCAATTTCCATTGCTGCTGTCAATGATGTGCCAAGATGTTCAACTGCTTGACGAACAATTGCTCTATTACCGTCTGATATTTCCTGCAACCCAGTCCAGCCAAATGGAGGCGCATCTTGATCATTATCGACTTGTGGTTCAAGATCAGGAAAATACCTCAAGCCCTGTATTGTAGTAGGGCGAGGTTTAATCAATTCTATTATTCTATTATATGCGGTAGTCACAGCAGACCTTTCGTGTTAGCGGCTGTGATGATATCAACACCGTAGCCATTATATATTATGCTACGGTGTTGAAGTTTTTTCAAATTTTATTATGCAGCTTTTTTTGTTATACCAAGTTGTCGCGTCGTCATTGCAAAAACTTGTTTGTATCTATCTGCGGCATACGATGCACAAAACGCAAAAGGTTTGACTTTGGGATCAACATTACATGTACCACGAATATAACCAATGGCCTGCTGAATAACACAGCTTGAACCATGCTTTTCATTGGGGTTGATGTCAAGGTGTACATCGATAACGTGATTGACAAACAGCTCGCTTAACCTTAGGTAAAGTTCGCTGACACGATAGACTTCGTTCATCAATCGCATCTGTGGTTTGTCCTTGCGTTGATCATAGTCGATCTCGCGATTCACGCTACCAAAGATTCTACATCCCTTGTTGCCATTGATGTGTACAACAACCGCTAGTGTATAGTCCGCATGCCAACGACCATCTACAATCATACGTTCGCTGTCGCAACCGATGTATAGTTTGGTGTCAGGTCCGCAGCTATCTACAAACGCTTTGATGTCATTGAGGTCGAGTTCTTTAGGTAACATTGTGTGGTCCCCCTTTCATGGGCCAGTATTGATATGTCATTGACAGTGACACGTAACTGGTAGACTCCCATGCTACATTGATCTTGCAATGTAGAGTTCGAAACGTCTACAATTTCAAACTTACTGCAACTGGTGCAGATTCCCTATTACGCATGATATTTATATACCGTTTTAAAAGTTTATGGCGGAACGACAGGGATTCGAACCCTGGGTACCCTTTAACAGGTACGACAGTTTAGCAAACTGCTCCTTTCGGCCTCTCAGGCACCGTTCCGTATTAGTTGTAATATAGTTATATATTACGGTAATGTCAATTGCTTGTTACACTACAGCGAATAAATATCACTATAATACAGCATAGGAGTTGCGTATGAAATTACAAACTATAATAATGGCACTGTTTTCTATACTAGTGTTGGGAATATCATCAGCCGCTGCACATACTCTTGGCCTTTGCCATGGTCAATATGCACTGTGTGCAGCATCTGCCACTGTGCCCACTGGTCGTACTATGACAATAAACGGCAAGGTTTTCAAGGAAGGTGCAGCAGTTTGCCCAATCTTGGAAGGCGACAGCATTGCAGACTTGGATCTCATGGATGGCAGTTGTGACAGCGAGCCTGGCAAGGTATGGAGTCTGTTTGGTGTACCACCTGTGACCAGCTATCCACAGGCACCATCATGGGCTGCTGCACCTGCACAGTTTCGTTCATTTACAATTGGCGACACACCTGAAACTGGTATGAGCAACATGTGGAGTTATCCCTGTGATATTCAAGCAACGCCTGTGAATGGTGCCAAGCTGGCCACTTGTTATGGTCCTATCATGGAAAGTCCATGGACACATCGTCATGTTAAACAGGGTCAAATTGGATTTACACAGGCTGCACCTGGTGCTTCATATCCTGTAGGGGGCAATGCACCCAACGAGTCTGCGATCACTGACGGCGATTGGGGTTCTATACTCAAGCCTGCGCAGAGTAACTAACAAAAATGCCCTGCCATAATGGCAGGGCATTTTACATAACCAGTATTAAGGTAACCGGCAACCCTTATTCTCTATTACTTCAAAGCAGCCTTAGCATACATGTTGATTTCCATGCCACAAGCAACTTCTGCAACTTTAGGTGTATTCCAAGTCATTTGTAGTCTCCTTGTTGTTGGTAAACTGTTTACCGTAGTATAATATTTATAAACTGGTTGTGTGTTTTTGTCAACGCAATTACTCATGATTGCCTGCACTATTGCCAATGTACCGCATTGTAAAAATTTATATATAAAGTGGTGCCCCAGGAGAGGATCGAACTCCCGTCTGCTGATTACTAATCAGCTGCTACGCCACTCAGCTACTAGGGCACTGTTTTTACTTATAGTTTATCTTAACTATAGATTAAATTATTTTGGTGGTCCCAACTGGAATCGAACCAGTGGCCTCAGAGGTAGGAACTCTGCGCTCTATCCAGCTGAGCTATGGAACCGTTAAGTTAATTTATCATATTTTGACAATGATGTCAACTGAATACGATACCTTGACCAATTGTAATACCCTGTCCTATATCAATGGCAGCAGTTCCAACTATTGGCACCCAGTCTGCGGTATTGCTTACCAGTGTGGTAGTTGGTGCTGCAAACCAGTTCGCGCCACCTTTAGGTGTATTGTCTTTGATACTGAGATAGTTTGCTGCCACACTGCTGCCGCTCTTGCTGATTGTTGCAGCAGATCCGGACGTCACAGCATTGAGCGTGACCAAACTGCCAGCAGTGCCTGCTAGCGTAAAGTTGCTCACAGTCTGCGTTGTGCCAGATGTCAAGGATATTGTGCTAGGATACGCAGTTGCAGCGATATCATTAAACGTGTTGCTACCAGTCACAGTCAATGCACCCGCACCAGCTTGCACCAGTGTTGCTGCGAAGTTACTACCACCGCCTACAAATGTTTTGGCTGTAGCACCCGTCATTGAGATGTAGCCAGGTGCAACGCCGGCAGTTGAGGTAAAGTTTGTAGGTTGTGCATTGTTGAATGCAGTGGTTGTTACACCAGGGCATACAATAGTGCCACCGTTAAATGTAATGTTTTTAGTACCAGCAGCAGTGGTAAATGCTGTACCCACTGTTAGTGTTTGACCGTTAAGATCCAGCGTACCGTTGGTAAGAGTGACTGCACGAGTGCTGCCAGCAGTCATTGCATCTTGTAAGGTCCATGCTCCGCCTACACCGTTAAAGGTTACAGGAAAATCTAATGTTTTACCAGCTGAGGTTATGGTTTTACCTGAGGCAGTTGAGGCAAATGTCATTGCAGATGTGCTAGCCGTTAGTGTCATGGTGGGCGACAATATAAGATTACCGTATATAAATGAGGCATTTATTGCACCTAATGTACCACCAAAACCAGTAAAGTTTACGTTTTTTGCTGCTGGTGCACCGACTCCCAGGAAGCTTAATGCATATGTACCACCTGTAAAATTAAATGATATCGCATTGGTTTCTGTTGGTGAACCAGAAGACACAGTGATAGCAACTGCACCCGAGCTGGTAACATTGACCACTGGTGTACCTGTTACAGTTAAATTGAGAGCAGTTGCAGTGGCCCATACAGTACCTGTACCAGTAGCAGTTATATTGCCCGTGCCAAATGCAATAGTTCTAGTATTACTGTTATTGGATGAGAATAATCCAGTTGTCAATACGTTGTTATTGAGATTCAATATACCTTGTGTCAAGGTAAACGTCAGTGTAGATCCCATTGTAAACGAATCTACCAATGTTAAACCTGTAGCAGTGTTGGTGTTTACAGTGATAGGCTGGGTCCACGTTCTGCCAGCAGAAGTAATATTTTGAGTGGACTTTTGCCCAGCAAGTGTTATTGTACCTGTACCAGTTGTGGTTACAGCAGACGTAAGTGTAATATCTCCATAAACTGTAAATGTGTTTGTGCCATTTGCAAACGTTAATGCAGCAGTTCTACCTGATAAGTTTAATGTGCCAATATTATAAATTGTGTTGGGGATAGTGATAGTAGTAGATGCATTGGGACTTGTATCATCAATAATAACAGTATCCTGTGCCAATGGGAAGTTGTTTACAGCAGGAGTTCCGCCGGACGTAGTCGCCCATGCTGTTGCGTTCCAGTTAGCCCCTGCTGCCAAATTCCAGTATTTGTTAACCCCTGCTGGAAAAGTTATAGTAGTTTCATCGTTGCCTTGGCAGTTGCCAAGTCTGGTGCCCGTCCAAGGGGTAGCAACTGTGCCCGCAGCTTTGATATCTGCAAAATCCACGTCGGCCAACGTAGCAAGAGTACCATTAAGAGTTATAGTACGCTGAGTACCAACAATATCTGATTTGACAAAAAATCTCGTAATCGCAGTATTTGCTGCACCAAAAGTAAGCGTGCCGTTTATAGTTTGGTTTGCAGCAAATATAACTCCTTTAACACCACCAGCAGCACTGGTAAATGTTAAATTATTAAAAGTATTTGTGCCGCTTATAGTTGGAAAATTGTTTGCACCGGTTGAGGTAAAACTCACATTATAGAACGTTAATCCACCACCGTTGAATGTTGTGTTAGCAGTACTGCTAACCAACGTGCTGGTACCTGCGTTGAATGTCAATCCGGTTGTAACAGTAAAATTAACAAACGTAGCAGTATTAGTAGATGTGATAGTAGACGACCCAAAATTTATAGTTCTTGTTGTGGTACTAGAACTATAAAGCGCACCCTGTGTCAGCGTCATATTAAAGTTGCCGGTGTCAAAAGTACCCCTGACAACTCTGAATGAGTCAGTACTGTTTATAGCACTAGTCCATGCACTACCCAGCGTCCATCCGCCGCCGGTACCATCTAATGCTATATAACTAGTGGTTGTACCTAAAATAGTCACACCATTTGTAGTAATGGTTTTACCAGTTGCAGTAGCACAGAATACTATTATTGGTGTTGCAGTCCACGTCAAGTTAGCGGCAGGCAGTGTCATACTACCGTAGATGCTCCAACAAGTCAATGCTGCGCCTGCTAATGTAACTGCACCACTTGCTGGTCCAGCAATATTCACGTCAAGACAACTAGGTCCTGAATAAATCGTGATACTGGTAACTGTTTGTGATATGCTAAGGTTATAGGTACCAAGTCCGCCAGACCCTGTACCAAAGCTAGTAATATACGTGCCGCCAGCCACGTAGGTTGTAGCAGTTGGTCCGGTAGCTGTGCCAGCATAAATGCTGTTTCCAACTGCTAATGCGCCGCTGGTAACTACAGTAATGGTTAGCACTGTACCTGCAATAGTACCTGTACCAACAAAGCCGTTGGCCATTGTTACTGTATAAAGTGTTGCGTTGGATGCACTGTCAAATATCACACTGTCTGCATAGGTTGGTGCAGCAGCAAGTGTGGTTCTACCTGCATCGCTATACCAGTTTGTGGCAGTGTTAGAATCCCAGGTGCCTGATCCGCCGCCCCAATATCGTGTGGCCATGAGTTGTTACTCCTCTACCGGAGTGATAGCAGCGATCCATGCTGCAAAACGCTGTTGCTGCATTTCAGTTATTGCAGCATCTGTGATGTTGATATAATCAATGGGACTTAGTACTATAGAGTCTTTGAATGACTGACCATTGTAGTCAAATTCAAAACCTATACTCCACCATCCGTCTGGTCGTTGTGTTGCCGAACCCATGTTTGTAGAATCCCAAATACAGGGTATTTATCTGGAATTCTACTAGATTTTTACACAATGATGATACGGTCGAAGCCTTCGTCCGCAGTGGGCATTTCCAACTGCGATACCATGCCCATGACAATGTTGGCAGGAATGGTTTTTCCAGGACGATTGGCCAGTCGTCGCTGCAATTCTGCTTCAGGCGGAGTATTAAAGTACACAGCAATTTTTTCGTAATGCGCAGGCACACGATTCAATTTCTTGCCACGAGTCTTGGCAGTTACATTGGTCTGATCCCAGATTACATCGTGTCCTGCTGCAAACGCAGCCACAGCATCTGCATGCATTTGCCGTTCAGCTTCACCAATCACAGACTTGAACATGTCATTGTAGGTTTTGCCTGCGGCTTCCGCAGCAGCTTCGATTTTGTCATCTGTGCTGAGAATAACCGCATCGATGCCGCAATTTTTGATCCACGTGCTTTTACCAGAACCGGGTACGCCAATCAAGATGTAAAGTTTTTGCATGTGCTATCTCCTTGTTATGCGATGTTTATACGGTATCCACACTGTTGTCAACAGTGTCTGGACCTTTCATAAACTTGAGAAAGTGAAGATTGCCTTCCAGTTCTTCTTCACTGATACCACAACTCCACGCATGTAGGCAATGTTCACTGTTGACTTTGCAGATAGGACACTCCCAGCCGTGACTGTGTTTGAATTCATATAGTACCCAACACTTTTCACAAACGGGAGGTCCAAGGCCCATTTTACTCTATCCCTAATATAAGTTTTGCGTCATCGCTCATGAGTTCCGGACCCCATGTTGGATCAAATACCACATTAACGGTTACATTGTCGATGCCTTTAACTGCCAACGTTGCAAATCTAACATCGTTGACAATATCATCTGCACTAGGGCAAAATGCACTGGTTAGACTCATGATTATATCACATGTGTTATCTATAATGTTGACATTATATATAAGACCCAGATCATAGACATTGACGCTAATCTCTGGGTCATATACTTCTTTTAAATTTTCAACAATTAGATCATGACGGTTGTCTGGGTCAACAGTTTGATTGTTGGCATATATTACTGCCGTTGTATCCATAATTTTACCCAATGTTTCTATAATCAGTCAGACATCTTACGCTTGTCGATGACCACATCTGCCAGGCCATAGGCCACAGATTCAGCAGCAGTCATAAACGTATCGCGGTCCATGTCGCGCTCAAACTCTTCATAAGTCTTGCCCACGCTGTTGTGATCCACATAGATCTGTGTGAGTTCAACTTTCATGCGTTCAATCTCACGTAGTGTAATAGCCATGTCGCTGACCATACCCTGTGCCCCACCTGAGGGCTGATGGATCATATGACGTGCATGCTTCATAATATAGCGATGCCCAGGTGCACCTGCTTGTGCTAACAGTGACCCCATGCTTGCAGCTTGTCCCATGACAAATGTGTACACAGGGCATTGAATAAATTGCATTGTATCGAAAATACTCATACCAGCAGTGACTGATCCGCCTGGTGAATTAATATAGAAATTGATTGGCGACTTGGCATTTTCGCTTTCAAGAAACAGCAATTGTGCAACCAACAAGCTGGCACTGTGATTGTTAACATCAGTATCGAGTATAATCACTCGGTCGCGAAGTAATCTGCTGTATATATCGTAGCTGCGTTCGCCATTGGCGCTTTTTTCTACAACGATTGGCACTAGATTGGGCATGGTATTTCCTTTGTATGTTATATTAAGTATAGTATCAGTGACAGATTTTCTCAATCTCGTCAGCAGTGCGGTCGCTCATTGCAAAGCCGGCAATGCAATTGTTCCTGTTGTAATCATTGACAGCTAACGAGCATGACATAGCAACAACTATACCCACTATCATAATTACAAACCATTTTAGTTCCATTTCCATTTGCGTTGCTCCGTGTGTTACGCAGTTTATGTTATAGCCAATGCATCTTAAACAGCACAGCATCTGCATCGTAAGCAAACCAAAATCTGCCAGCTGTAGTAACAAATGATCCTGGCTTCAAATTCTGCTCGCACCATGCAAACGCAGGCTTGTAACTGCTTCGGATTTTCACTGACTGATATCCAAAGTTATCTAATGTAGACGTTTTTTGAAAACGTCTACGATTGTACAGACGTAGAAAATGTTGATAGTGTACTTTGTCCATTTTAAGATGCGCTCCGTCCTTTAACCAACCAGGTATAATATCGTCTGCCCAAATCACAGCATTCATATATGATTTTCCTGTCTGTCTAGCTTTTAAAAAAGTTATAGTTTGTGTTGCAGTTGCGGCAATGGCATCAGCTTTCTTACCCGCAGTTATAGCATCATAAAATTTATAATGCATGAGTTATTCCCATTCTTTCAAAGCACTGGCACTCACTGCTGCAACAATGGCATCCACATCTGACTGATACAAGCCACTGCTGGCAAAACTATTGAATTCTCCAATTCTAGCACCGCGTTCTTCGCAGAGGAAGATGTCCACAGTGTAACAGGTATCCAACTGCCAGTCTGCTGTGGCAACACGTTCTGCCATGGCAACACAGTCTGGATGCAAGTCGATGCGTGTCATCAACCTGTCATCCCAGCGGTATTGCGATCCAGTGACTATCTTGCGATCACATATCACAAAACGATTCTCACACTTGATAGGACGAGCTCGGGCAATCAAACACTGTTCATGGTCAAAGGGTCTGCTGGTCTGTTTGAGTGCAGACAATTCATAGTCCAGCTTGTCCATGGTCACATCAAAGCCAGTGAAGCTTTTGAAGCCGCTGTCTGGCCGCATGAAGATGTGATCGCCAAACAGATCGCGAATCATAGACTTGCTGCGGGCAATCATGCCCACTGGCATGTAGACACAGTGTTCATTGAAGTACCAGTCACCGGGCAACTGCGTCATGTAAAAGCTGGTGTCAGTGTCTTTTTTGAAACCATATGCGCCGGGTGTATAGCCACGGTTTTTGGTGCGTATGAACTTGATAGGACCATACATGACCACGCATTCATCTTGTCCATAGGGAATGTCTGCATACTCGCGAGTATTGGGATCAAAGTCACTTTGAAAGTATTCGATGCCTGCACGTTGCAATGCAGAGTCAATCTGTGGCGATCCGGGCCTACGAAAGATTTCAGTACTGATTGCCCATTTAACTGTGGAAGGTGTGCGCATTATGGTCCTGCTTCAATCATGTCTTTTGCAAAGTTTAGTGCCACCATGCAGTGTTGTACACCTACAATCTGAGTGTGACAATCGATCAGAGCATTGTGTTGGCCTTCGGGATTGTTATCACGTAGATCATCCCATACTGCAAACAGTGTACGGCTATCGAGAACTCTGCTATAACGCCACGGCGCACTCATGCCATACTGTTGATAGAGATTTTCAAGAATGACCAAATCAAACTGCGGCCCTTGCGCCCATACACTTTTACTGCCTTTGACAAATGCACTGAGTTCTTTAAGAGCTGTGGCTATGTCAATGCGGTTGTCAGGATCAAATGCTTCTGTGCGTACTGCATCATCTTGTTTAAGCCACCAGTCTATGGTGTCAGCTTCACTGCAACGGTTGATCTTCTCTTGTTCATCAATGCTCAACCGCATATAGAAGTTGTCAATGGGCTCACTCAGCGTATTTGGATTAAATTTAGCTGCACCCACTGTGAGGACAATGCAGTTGGCAGATACGCCCAGCGTTTCGATATCAATCATTACATCATGCATTCGTCACTCCGTTGTCAATTGTAGACACACTAACAGTATATGGTAAAACAGTCAATGACATTCGCTAAATATTCACATGCGCATCAATGAACTCACTGGTTACCGTTCCCATCCTGCTTATAAACAAGCAAGATCCACGTTTGACGATACCACAGACAAATGGGCCATGCAGACTCGTCGCAAAGACAAACTGGAACAGTTTAGAACGTTTCTAGAAAAAAATGGCTTCAAGTTTATAGACAAGGGATCGTTTGGCGCAGTATTTGAACGTCCTGGATATCCATGGGTATTTAAAATATTCAACAGGGATCCTGCATACTTACACTTCGTAAAGTATGCCATGGCACATCAGGATAATCCACACTTGCCACGGATCAAAGGCATCATAAAAATCAACGACGATACCTATGCAGTGCGTATGGAACGCTTGAGTCCAATACCGCTTGGCACAGAGCCTGCAATGTCACTGATACGTAAAATAGTCGGCATTGACAGCTATGGCGATCTCAGCGATGCAGATGTGGCATGGATAGACAAAAAGTTTCCAGGCATTTCTGCGTTTTTCAAAAGCTTTCCGTTGGGTGAGTTTGAATACGATCTACACTTACAAAACTTCATGCAGCGTGGCAAGACCATGGTTATAGTAGACCCCATATATGATTATAGAGAAATGCAGGGCAACTGATGCAGCTACGTGATTTATTCGAACGTCACTATAAAAGCTTGCCAGCGTATCAGCAGGCTCACAGTGATTTCTCTGACACCAGTACGCATGGTGCAGCCATGCACGGCATGCTGAAATTTGATAAATTCATGCGTGAAAATGGATTTGAACTGCTGGGATCGGGCGGATTTGCCAACGTTTATGAACGACCAGGATATCCTTGGGTATTCAAAATCTTCACTGGTGATACAGCATACCTGTCATGGTTGGAATATGTCACTGCCAATCAAGGCAACGAACATGTGCCTAAACTACGAGGTAAACCATTTAAAATCAACAACGGTACCTATGCCATACGCATGGAAAAATTAACACCATTGCCCGGCAATTTCACGGATGATCCATTGCTTGATGCTGTTATGTATGGCGGGCTTCCACTTACACGCAAGTCTGAAAGCACTATTACAGATCTAGGGCATCCGGATTTATTGGCTGTTTTAAAAGCAATAATGAAAATTGCATATTCTAATAAAAATTACAACACAGATTTACATAGATATAATCTAATGATGCGCGGTAACACACCTGTTATAACAGACCCGCTTGCAGATTCCAGGGTATAAAACATGCGCTTACAACAACTATTCCTCAACGAAAACACAGTGCTTGATGAACTCACACACTACAAAAACTTGCCTGCGTACAAAACTGCGCAAGATACATTTGCAGGTGTTGGACGTGGTGGTCATTACAGTGCCATGAAAAAGTTCAACGAGTTCATGAATGAACACGGCTTTAGGAAAATGGGTGAAGGTGCATTTGGTGCTGTGTATGAAAAGGAAGGATATCCATGGGTATTCAAAGTATTTCATGGAGATCCTGCATACTTGGATTTCTTACGCTATGCCATTGCACATCAAAATAACCCACATGTGCCAAAGTTCAAAGGCAAACCCTTCAAAATAGATGATAAAACCTATGCCATACGCATGGAAAAACTATATGAATGGACCAGTTACTTTGATCTTATGGGACATACCAAATCATTGATGTATGCTGTATCTTCGTGGAGACCGCCTGTGTCACCAGACCAAGAAGCAGTGTTTAAGTCACGCGGTGCCGCAGGATTAATACCAGTACTCAACAATCTTGCTCAATTGTGTGGTAGTAAAAATTACAGACTAGACCTACACCATGGTAATATTATGAGACGTGGCAATACCATAGTAATAGTAGATCCTCTGGTAGACGATGCGAGTTTGCAAAGAAGTGAACCAAATATGGCGCCGCCTGATGAATCGCAACAGTCCACTCAACCGGGCAGATTTGAACCCAGTTCAAAGTGATCTTCAATAAAGCCGCCAACTGGACAAAATCCTTTGTTGTAATTGTTGTTTGCAATTTCTGCACATTCGCGAACAATCAGTTCAGCAAACTTTTCCAGTGATCCAGGGTTGTTCAGAGACTCTTGCCAAATGCGCACCCGTTCTGTGTCAGCATCTGCCCATTTGGTTTGTACAAGCCCTGCTTGTTTGGCCAGTTCTTTGATACGTGGATTCATGCTGCGTCCTCATAAACTATGTTATAACCTGTGGGCATTTTTCTGCGCGGTATGTCACGGTTACGTTCCCGCTGCATCCAGTCCCACACTTGCTGTGCCAACGGATCCTTATATACTCGTCGTGTTACAGGACCAAATCGTTCACCTTTGGGACCTACTAACCACATATCTTTGCGATACTCATATTCATAAGTCATGGTTTCAATCCATATTTTCTGCACAGTGCAGCATGACCTGCCACTGCTTCATCCAGTGTTTGATAGCGATCAACGACTTCACTGCCGTTTTCTGAGAACAAGCAAGACTCATACTTGTAACCAAAATCCATGCCCGGTATAGTGGGCATTTCCACAGTGCTCAAGCGGATTGTTTCAAGACTAAACAATCCGCCATCGCTTGATACCTTTTGCCAACGCGGCGCCATCAGTTGTCTCCATCAAAGTGATAAGTCCATTTGATATCCTTCCACAGATGCCGCACGGAATCAATGGTAGTCTGAGTGCCAGTGTGCTTGCGGATATGCGCAACCAGCATTGCACGAGTATCTTTGCCGTCAAATTTGCCAAACACAATCATGGGAGCCACAGGGTCGTTCTTCTTGATAGTGGGCATCCACTCAGTGGCATAACGCTTGCGGTCCAAGCCAGATGCCACCACACCGTTGTAATAACGGTCGTAGCTGTCAACACTTGCAGCAATGCCTTCCCAAAAGTCATTTTCAAACTGGTCAACTCGATGACGGTCATCATCCAACATAAACGCTTTGCTGTCATCCAGCTTGTCCGTGACAATCAACTTGATCAAGTTCTTTTCCAAGTTCAAGTTGTCTTTGGTCTTATGGATACGACAGTACCACTCGCCTTTGATTTTGTGCATTTCGCCATCGTCAAAACGAATGATCCAACCTTCCATGCCTTCAACATCATGGGTCTCAGACAACAGTCGTTCCATGTTGGCAGCAGTGCCGTCGTAAGCACGAACAACATCAATATTGTAAGAACCTCCCCATTCTAGCAAGTCGGCATAGCCGACATATTCACCAGAGACATTGTGACGAATAGCCAGCAATACCAAACGGTCCTCTGGATAGTCAATGACAATGCGTTGCTTACGGCTGCACCATTCAAAGATGGGAGTCATACCGCGAGTGATGCATTCGCGTGCCATAGATTCATAACCATGAGTACCAAGAGTAGCAATGAACAGTTCTGCACCCATGCCAACATCAGTGATACCCATCTTGGTACCCCAACGGATACCCGCATCAGTGATCACAGGCGTAATCATAGAACCATCCAGCTTTTCCAAGATCACATGCGGACGATTCAAATCAATGCAGTGCATTTGAGTTTCGTCACGTTCGTTGACGTTGAAGAACTTGTGCAAACGGCGTGCCATGATTTTACCGTCGTTATGGAAAAGTATACCACGGCATTCTCGACGAATGGCAGCATGCAGATCGTATTCATTGTTCAACATCACAGGAGGGAACGTATCAATCATGTTGACCATGTAGTTGACAACGTAGCCCCAATCGCGTTCAACAATTTTAAATTCATCGCGACCTGCAATGGCAGCACGAACATCGTCGATATGATTGATGTTAGGAAATTGGTAGCCCATGTCGTTCAACCCTGTATGAATAACTGTGTATGGTTGACAATAACACATAGCAAATTACTGTCAACCATATTTTTATTTAAAGATGTAAAAACGAACGTTTTTTGTCTGCAACGATTGCAGGGATCGCTGCCATAACTCGTCTACAATAGGCACTGGGTTTTTTGCCTAATTTTGCATATGTACCACGGTTATAGAGAGTAGCTGCTTTACACCAATCGCCCTTTGCACGATCTAGCGCCTCTTTGAGGTATAGCATACTCCAGGTCAGGTTCGTTTCTGGGTCAAACAACAACTTGCAGTTGCCTTTGAATCCCAGACCTTTGGCAGTGGCACATCTGATCTGACCTAGACCATAGTTGCCACTGTTATAAGCTCGCACATCGAAAGTACTTTCGACCTTTATGATAGCGTATGCCAGCGAGAATGGCACCTGTCGTTCTGCGGTCTTGTCAGCGATTAACTGAACCAATGGAGGAAGGCTATCAACATTCACAACATCGGCACCCCATGCTTTGCAGCTAACGCATGCTAACACTAGGGCTACGACCATGATTTTTAACTTCATAGTAATTTATTTAACTACCAAAACCGCATAATTGTCAAGCCAGTTAACTGTTGACTGCGCCAAGTACCAGATAGTAAGCGGAATATTGCTTCTTTGCACCGTCAACACACTGTTAAAGTATGCTATAATATTGAAAAATACTGCGTTAACTCAGTCAACGCAGTATTTAATTTTAGATTATTACGTTGGTTTTGCAGTCTATGGATGTAGAGGGAACCTGCTAAGATAAGGTTGCAGTGCTTCTTTATATCCAAACACATAAGCAGCAGTGGCTTCGCGACGGAAGCACATATAGTTGCCATCTGACATTTCAACTGGAGGCAGTGTATGTGTTGCAGGAGCGATCAAACTTCGGATTTCACTGTTGACAATGTAAGGGTAAGTGGGATCAATCACAATACCTGTAATAAAACCATCTGTGTCAGCTTCATCAACTGATTGCATGACTTCTTGCCATGAACCTTTCAAATTGATCTGTGTGCCAAAACCATTGGCCTGTTTCATCCACAACTCAATGTCTGCCTTGCGTTCAACATCTTTAGAGTTGATGTAATGATTGTAAACAAAGTGATTGGCAGCATGCCCACTGTGGGCCTGTGCTTTTCCTGGGGCCATGCTCTGCAAATCCGTTCTAACGAACACATACAGTGCTAGATAATCTGCCATATTGTTTCCTTACAAGTAGTGTGCGGATTAAAAAACTCGCACAATGAGATGTCCATTTTCAACTTTAACCTCAACATTGCCCAGCGCCAACAACGGACCGTAGAGTTTGGCATTCTTTTCGGCAAGCTTGGCACGCTTGAGCGCAAAATGTGCGTCACAGACTTTGACAGCTTCAAACGGTTTTTTGCGATTCAAACCGCGCTTGGTGTAGTAGTCAGGTCGTTGTCCAAAGAAGTCTTTGATGATATCGCTTACAGCACACACACGATCCACATGAGTGTCAGTGTCGAAAAACTCCTTGTGTTGACCCGCTGCTTCATTGCCGCGGTAGATTGCATCAAGATATGCACCCAAGCTATTTTTCACTGTGTGAGTTGTATTCAGATCTTCTTGAACAAGCATTGCGGTCATCGTTTTGATCCTTTGGTTGTGTTGTGTCTCTGTGCTGCATACGTAACAGTTGTATGCAGCACTGTCAAGTGTAATTTTAGTTTGCCCAATAGCTTTCGCTAGCAACGCTGCAATGCCAAGGAGTGTTAACGCTTTCGCGCACAATTTCACCCGTCATCATGTTGCAAACTTCGCGGGTACCTGCAATCAGCAAGTGATAAGCAGCACTGTCTTGCACTGCAAGCACTGTGTCTTCCACGTTCTTCTTACGGCAGATACGAGTCTTAGCAGCTTTGGCAGCAGCTTCGGTTTTGTAATACTGCGTACCATAGGCACGCTCGGTAACAATTGCAGTAGTGTTGACGTTGTAAACTACGTAAGCCATTGTGTGCATCCTTGTGCGCTGCGTTATATGTTATACATAGCATCAACAGATACTGCGTCAACCAATTTTTAATATTTTTAACAATAAATAATTTGTAATACAAAGGTTTTACTACATGATTGAAGAAATTAAAAAAGCTGCCGAGTTGTCAAACAGTTGTCAACGTAATTGGGATCACAGTGCGTTGATACCAGATGAACATGTTGAGATGTTAATACATAGCATTCGTCATGCACCAACTAAACAAAATGAAACTCACTACAAAGTATTTTTTATTCGTAATCCAGAGCTTATATACCAGATATACAGAAAGACAAAACAATTTGCTGTTACGCCAGGAACTGGTGATATCACACAGTTTACAGACAACGACGGTAAAACCAAACTTGAATACAATGTTCGCAACTCTCAAGTCAACGCAAACTTACTGATAGCATTTTGCGATGATTGGGATCAATCAAAATCTCGAACTATGATTCACAGAATTGTAGATGAACGTCCGAATGATGTTGCACCTGGCGCTATAACTGAAAAAGAGCGTCAGAAGGCTCTCAGTATAGGTGTTGCTACTGGTGAGTTAATATTAGCTGCAAACTTGCTCGGCTACAGAACAGGCATCTGTACTGCATTTTGGTCGCATGAGATGACGGATTTTTTCGAGGGTGGGGAACTAAAACTATTAGTTGGTGTAGGCGTTCCGCATCCAGACAAGGATAGAAAAGAACACGAAGAAGTCGTCAACAAGGACATTGTAGCAGTTGATCGTCGTAGCGGCGACGATGATGCCAAATGGATTTTTCCTACGTTTGAAAAAGACGTGATGATCAAAGAACTGCTTTAAATGTTCAGAGCCTATAGTATCACACATCTTCTGTACGAACAATGTCACTCTGATATTTGTCCATAAACGCATCAAAATCTTCAACGTTGTCAAAGTAGTAGACAACACGATCATTGTAAGCTGCTTCACTGGCTACTCTCACTGCAACATCGCCCGTCAGTGTGCGTTCACACCATCGCCTTACAGCAAACATAGTCATTTGATCAAAGTGATCAGTCTGTGTACTCATCCATGCAGCCCACGGCCATAAGCTGTTAGGCCATGGCGGGTCCCGCTGGTCGAACTTCAAAAGTTCCTGCGGCATTATCCACAACACGGTGTTGGGATCTAAGCTGTCAAGGTCAATCCAGCGAGACATTTTTATTCATTCGTTAGTATGTAATGCATTGCAGCTTGCTCAAAATCATCCGAAGATTTAAAAAACACTTCTTTATCTTCGTAATTATGAATCCAGCATTTAGGTTGTGCATTTCTGCGTTCGAAACAGTACCATTCACTATTATTGCGAATTTCACTACCATCACCTAATGTTGCAATGCAGGATTTTACAAAATTATTAAACATACTACCAAACGTGTTTGCACGATATAAGTATCCTCGTTCAAATGCTTGATTACGATCATCTATTTTACAAAAGTCGCCAAATTTATATCTAGTACGAGGGTATGGTGTATTACGTCCCATATTAAACTCCTGTAACTTTGTCATTACGAAACCCCATGAACACAGGGAACCTCACACTCCAAACGTCATCGCTGTCTTGATTCTTTGTTAGTACATCTCCTTTGATTTCAACTGTGCGACCAATTACAGTATCGCGGCTTACCCAAATCTCATCACGTAGTTCTTCTGTATAGCCGCCGCCAACTGTGACTTCAATCAGCTTGCCTTGATCAACACCGCGACATACCAATCCACCCATGGTGTTTTTGAATTTGCTGTCAGCTTTACCAGGTTCAACGTCAACAACTTCCAAGTCCACAGTGATAAAGGGTTTGATCTTCATCCATGCATCGGTACGCTTGCAACGATAGCTGGCACCGGGATCTTTTACCATAATGCCTTCATAGCCAGCAGCCACAGTTTCGTTGTTGAACTGTTTGAATTCTTCCTGTCCTTCTGCTGTATCAAGATCGACAGCCTTCTTGGGAATCACATACACACTTTCGCCGCAGGTGTCTTGCAACATGGGTATAAATCCAACTAGCACATCCTGTCGTTCTGTCTGTTTCACAGCATATTCACCTGCACGGAATTCGTCAAGCGGAATGATATCAAACAGTGCCAGTTTGGCATCGCTGGTATCCACATCACTTTTGCGATTCAACTGCTTCATCAGTTCTTGGAAGCTGCGGCTAACCATTTCGCCATCCAGCACAATGCTCTGTTTCAACTTGGGCAGCATTGCAGACATTTTGTCAGTGATGGCATCAAACCTATCGTTTTGCCGTCCGTCTCGGCTGTATTGTGTAACAGTCTGTGCGTCGATATCCAAGATAGTGAGAATGCGCACACCATCCAGTTTGGGATCCAGCAGCTTCCAACCCTTCATCTTCTTGGGATGGTCATCTGCGTTTTTTGCAAGCTGGCAGCTAAACACAGGGATAGTATATTGCAGTGCATCACCGCCAATGGCTTCCAGCACTTTGTTGATAGTGCTTTCAGTTACACCGCACTTGAGATCTTTAAGCAGCAGTCTACGGTACCAACCGTTCCAATCTGCGGTGCTTGATACATCTGCTGCTGCAAGCAGTGCATCACGTGCAGCATTGCCAGTTAGTTGGCGTTTGCGCAGTCGTTCTAGCAGTGTGTTGAATTTGATCCAGTCCATGCTGGGTACAAAGCCCGGCATATCACCATCTTCAATAATGGGTGCTTTTTTGACACCAAATGTAACAAGTGCATCATATGCAAGCTTGGCACCTTGGAAGAATTCAACACAGCCTTGATCCCATGCGCGGCGCACGATGGCTTCTTTATCTAGTCTACCCGGTGTAGCTTCAAGCTGCGCAATGACGTCTGACGGTTTCATCTGTGTACCTCTATGGAACGTTATACACTATGATGTAGCAGATAAGCAGTGCGTTGTCAACCTGATCAACTACCTGAACCAATGCTTTGTTCAATTGTATCAAGTTCTGGCCAGTCTACATTGTGTTTGCGTAGGTAATCGACTACCTCTTTTGCAAGATCAAATTGGCTAGTATGCATCCAATTTAAAACTGTTTTAATTATAGAACGCTTGACTTTGTGGTCAGCAAACAACGCCGGGCTGGGATTTTTGATGTATTTTATGTTAAGGCCATCTTCTTGTACCGCAGCCGATTGTGACGCCAGGCTGGGATTTTTAATATATTCGATTGCCCATGGTCTGTGTTGCACCGCAGCCAATTGCACAGCTGGTGTAGGATTGTCAATTGATCTTATTGCCCAGCCAGATTGTTGTACCGCAGCCAATTGAATAGCTAGACTGGGATTAGAAATATATTGTATTCTACTACCGTCTTTTTTCACAGCAGTGAGTTGTCGCTTTTCGCTGGCAGTATTCAAGTCAGATAATTTTAACGATTCAGTTAGTTTGCCTGCATTCATGCTTTGTTCAATTGTATCAAGTTCTGGCCAGTTTATGTTTAGAGTTCGCAGTTTATTCGCTATATTGACCACAGTTTCAGACTGCGGTCCTTTATGTTTTAATTCAGCTAGTAGAAATTTTATTATAGTATGTTTATGCGGCAAAATGTCATTGGCTGAAAATTCAACATCAGTGGTTAAAACAGCAGGACCAAATTTAGATAATATCGCATTTGCATCTTGATTTAAAACGAACCTGACTGCGTCTGCTATTTCTCTTGCGATTCCGCCTGCATAGTAATCAATTTGATCGTTGTTACTATAATCAATTTCAATATCGGATGCTGCCGACTCACTGAATCCAATATCAGTTAACTTTTCAACTAGTTCACTGTCGTAATTACCTTCGTCGAACCAATTTTTTACCTCTTCATATGCTTCTTCGTCATCCGAGTTTGCCGAAAATTGTGGTTGAAAATTATATTGTAAAATAAGTTCGCCGTGATAAGGGTCTTCATCAACGTCCATTGGTACTGATACAGACATTTGTAGCGTAGTTACTCTAGCAGTTAACTTGACTGGTTCGTCGTCGATGCCAATATGACCATCGATAGTAACAACATCATTAATAGGAACTTTAAACAGTACCTCAATACCAGTGTCGTCATATACAGGATATAGTGTTATGTATTTTGCAATAAATTCCAAGTCTGCTGTAATAGACAACTCACTGTCTTCTAGTATTTTTCTATACTGTTGGATGTCGTCGGTCATCTGTTAATTTCCTATCGTTTTTGCATTCATACTGCGTTCTATCACCGCTAGATCTGACCATTGTACACCATGCTTGCGCCGGTGTTTTGAGAAGTGTTTCTAATAGCTGTTTGTAATAACCAGGTTCGTGGGTCATGAGTATTCTTTAAAATTACTGATATACTTATCTTAGAGTATTCATCGAGATATCAAGTTCTGCTTCGCCGAACTGCGACTGTCGTTGCTGTCATTTCGCAGGCTCCATTCATCAACTCAATCGCTATATCTTAATAATTGAATCTTAATTATTTCGATAGATTTGATGTCACAAGACGACTAGTGTGCCGCCTTGTGACCAAGAGCCAACATTTCGATGAGTTCTCTAGCCTGTCCATCAGTTCGCAACCTTATTCAGGCAAGGGGCTGTCATGATTTCCTCCCTTTTACGTTAATTTCTGCCTATCTCGTTCAATGGCCTATGGACCAACAATACCACTGAATGTCATGGATATGGGGTTACCGTCTACTACCCCAAGTATCATATAATATGATTTCGACCGCGGTTTGCTTATGCTGATACGCAGAGCTTTTTATTTTGAATTGTCACGGAACCGGATTGCCGGAAGCTTCGCATCCACCATCAGTGGGTAGTGCGTATCAGTCATGCTGTCGCCCATGTGCATCCCTTCCCGTCCGAAGGTGAGCAGTCCTATTCAAACGCCTGGACCGGCTATCGACAGTGTTTAATTAAAAAGGGCAAGTGTTACCTTGCCCTAGTTTGCAGTTATGGTTGCCATCCCGGCGGCGGAGTTGCGCCACTGGTATAAGCAGGGAATGCTGTGTTAGATACATCTGTGCCATATCTAGTACGCAATACAATCCCTCGCTTCTGCAAGTTCTTACTACTGTCGTAGTATACTGCCATTATGGCATTAGGCACAGTGGAATTCTCTCTGGTAAACTGTGTATTAACAGTGTTCCATTGAGTGGCAGCACCAAATCCTGTGCCAACTGATTGACTAACAGAACTCAAACTGTCCGCAGATCCGCTGTGGTTGTATATACCTCTAGCTACACTGCTGCTGGGATTGGCAAACGTGAGTTTGTTGATACTTGACGCAGGAAAACTATTTTGCCATTGATACTCACGGAATACCATGGCACCAATAACTCCTGTGTTACCTACGTTGCCGCCAATTTTAGCCACATAGCTTTTGCTGCTACGGCTGAAGAAGAACTCGGCAGCGGTTGCTGCATCCAGTTTCCACCCTGGTATTTCCAGTGTGCTGTTGCCATTTACCACATAGCCTTCGCTTAGATGCCCTGCGGGTTTACCCTTGAGGACATCTAGTCCGTCTACACTGAAGATTGCCAATACCCTATCTGGACTTCGATTGGTAAAGCGGAGAGTGTATGTGCTACCCTCTCTGCCTTCAATCCAAACCTGCCCTTGATGATAGTATTCATCGGCAGGTCTGCGTCCAAGTGGGCAGATCTCCAGCTGATATTGTGCGCTGGAATCAAACATCTTACTTGATCCTGTCGCGTTCTTCGGCAGTCATACTAGTAGACGCATACACTGCATGCGTATCCAACCCTGCTATCTTTGCACTGCGCATACGTACAGTGGTAGCACTGAGTGTACCCATAGTCTGCGCCATGTTGGTAGTGCTGTAGTTTACACTGTTCATAGTGTTCATACCAAAGCTTGCACCAACTGAGAACGCATCAATGTTTGCACCAAGGAACACAAAACTCCAGTCTGCCTTTTCAGCAGCAGCAACCATTGCTTTGATTTGTGTACTGTTGAATTTGCTACTGGCGTTTTCTTCGCCGTCAGTCATAATAAGAACGATAACACCGGGGCGATCCTTCTTCTTATTCTTTTCCAGTGTGGCATTTACCTGCTCAATAGTATAGCCAATGCAGTCGAGCAAGTTGGTTCCACCATTGGGTCGGTAGTTCTTTTTATCAAGCGCAGGCGCTTCGCTAATTGCAAGATTTTCAAACACAGTTTTGATATGCGGTGCGTCGAACTTGTTCAGTGTAAGAGTTGCATCGCCTGCATTTTCAGCAGCACGTTGGCCTTGAACAAATTCGTTAAAACCAGAGATAGTGCTGTCGTAGCAGGAATTCATACTACCGCTTTCATCAAGTACAACCGCAATAAGGTTGCCTTTGGTGCCAGCTTTTTTAAACTTGTATGTGTTTGTGGGAGTTGTGGTTGTTGCTACTGTTACAGTAGTTTGCTGTGTCAAACCGAGACCTGGAAACGGGTTCGGCAGAGTGCCATTTGTAGTAGTCATATCAATGTCCTTCGAGGTCTTTACTGCCCAAAATCACCTTTGGGTCTTATCTGCCTCATCCTGCACCCTGTGTGCATTAAACATATTTATAATGTCTGAATTGCTGATATCCAAATTATTTAGATAGAACTCATTGATTGTCAGCAGCAGTTGCACTGTCTTTTATTATTTCCAAATCTGGCCATGTGACGCCTAGTTTGTTTAGTTGCCATATAAATGCTTTGGTATGTTTAAACATCTCTGCTTTGAGATATTCCAGCAACATTTTAATTAATCGGTGCCTGTATGGTTTAAGATCTTCTGCGTGATCGCCTTCGTAGCCCATGCGCAACAATTCTACCAATGCAAGTCTTACATTTGTCATATCATTGGCATTGAGAGCTTGCATTAAATTATCAAGTTGGTATTCGGCGTCATTGCTCATGGTGTATCCTTTTACAGTTGTACTGTTGGAAACAATACAGTAGTCATAAATTCTGTAGCAAGTTCATCGCCTAACAGATTCTTAATGGCTTTTACAGTATGCTCATTTTTACGTTGCTGTATGCAATATCTATCCTGTGCGGCTATGATATTAGCAGACAGGTGTGTATCAGGCGTTAAGCTATCAAGGTATTGTGCTAATACCAACTTTGCATCGTCTGCAATTGCTATCAACTCATCGCCTGTTGGTCTGCATGCAATCCAATTTTCGCCAAATATGTCGCCCCATTCTGGACGTTGTCTAGGACGTTCAATTGGCAATGTGGTAAAAGGCTGACTGGGTAATACAGTGGGACTGAGATCCCAAAACAATCCAGTTACTTTGCTTTCGCCTGCTATAACATCAAATCCAAATATAGGAGCAGGATCGGTAACATGCGGAAATACACAGCAATGTACCACCATGAAACGATCCTGATTAAAAATTTCCACATGCGCTATGCGAAATTTCGGACTGGTCCAACGATGGTTTTCCCAACCGTAATCTTTTGTAGGTACAGTTTCACTGTTTGGTTGTCCTGCGATTATTGTACAGAAGTCACGAGCAACTTCATCCAAATAGTTGATAAAGTTCATCGTATATCCTCATGGTCCAATCAAATGCCGCATTGGCTTCGTCGTAGTGTATATCAGTAAGATTTGCTCTCACGTAAGCAATACAGCCCTTGAGGTCTTCAAATTTTAAATGTGCATGCGGTCCAGGCAACTGTTTGCCTATCATCTGTCCGCCATACATGTTTCCTAGATAATGCACGTAGACATGCGCCCAACGGTCATTGGCAGATAACCCACTGAGATACTTTACGTAATTTTTTACATTTGGTGCTATTACGCAAGGCTCGTAGTCCATATCTGCAATGTCTTGCAATATGATTTTGTTACGCAGCACTTCTGGTTTGATAATCATACCGTCCCGTTCTAGCTCTGCATAGATTGGTTGCATGTTTTCGATAAATGCAGCATAGGTGTCGGTTCGCATGCCACCTGTGATCATCAGTTTACTTAATTCAGTTTGCTCTGCACGTTTATGACTGTCGCGCACTGCTTCGCGTAGATCCATTTGTTTACCTCTGTGATATTTTGAGGTTCATACCCTCTAATACTTTAAGCAGTGTAGCAAATCTTTCGCGGTCTTGCACTCTAAATTCTTCAGAAAGATTATCCCAAGGCTGAAGCATAGGATGTTTACGATTTTTTGGATCCATTTTGTGACCAAATGTCCAACCTTCGTCCATCTTGCGTTGGTGCCATTGGTTGTGATAGGTTTTAGCAGCAGACTCTGCAATACCTGCAAGCATATCCTGTTGTACCTGTTGCAGTTTTGTTTCTCTGCCATCACGCTGGCTCCAGTTGATAACAAAGTCGCCGTCTGGATACTCTGCATTCCATGCTTCTGCAATAGCATCAGCTTCGGCTTCTTCCAAATCTCTACTGATAGGCACCACATAGTGATAACCATTCTCACCTTTTATACAGTAGAGTTTGGTGTTGACTAATTCTCGGCCTTGTAACAGTCCTGTTTCGGCAATGATGCCATTAGGACCGCGGTCTCTAACTGTGCTAAACCATTTCGCAGGAATACCCTTGGGCAATGGTTTGGCAGTTTTAATTTCAATGTTGTGTTGTGATCTGTGCTGCATCAGATATTTAGCACTGTAATCACAATATTACCATTCCCAAATCCATTGATACCCGCGATGCAGTTGACGTTTACCAACCATGCTCATCCATTGTGCTACAAATGTACCTTTGCCCACATGCGATCCGTCGGCGGCCATGAGGTTATCATCTACTGCAACCAGTGTACCAGGACGCAATACATTTTTAATAGCCAACAATTCGTAGATATGATGCTGTGCGCTGGGTTGCCAGTTGTTTAAGTCAAGGTCAAAACTATCCAAGTACAGTACATCAATGTACCTGCCCATTTTACCAAAGTTGACTTCTGCTTCTTGCAACCATTTTACGCTGTCTCCGCAGAATACTTGATGACGTTGCCCTGTTAGGCTTTTTGCAAACTGACAGGCACGTGGATCGATGTCTACACTGTAAAGTGTACCTTCGTGCATGTCCGCCATGGTATTGAATACTTGACTGCTTTGTCCGTCGCCAAACCAATTGTCAGTTTGTCGTGTGCATCCAGTTTCTACAATAAGCGGGTATCGGCTATTTTGTACTTTGTTATACAGTATTTCAAACCCGCTGCGTCTTTTGTCTAGGCGGGCGAACATTTCATCTAATGTCATGTGTTTACTCCCAGACCATATTATATTGTCAACTGATGTGAAGAACACAATTAAATACAGTATGGAAGATAATGTAACAATCTTAGAATCCACTGTGGTGTTAGATGATGATACCGCAGCACGGGAAGAACAACAACGCATACTGCTGTTGTTGCTGGATGTAATGGAGTAAATATCAACATGAATATAACTGGAATCTTTGCAGTGGTATTGATAGTAGTAGGTGGTATGTTCTACTGGTACTTTGACCACAGCCAAAAAATCATACATCAACTGGAAGCCGATCGTGCCAAGTTGGAAATATCGGTACAATCACAACGAGATGCTATATCTGCATTGCAAATGCATGCAAAAGATCAAGCAGTGCAAGTAACGGAACTGCAAACCAATTTAAATACTGCTAACAGCTATAGAGATACACTAGAAAAGAAACTACGTGATCACGATTTAACAATGTTGGCTCGTGCTAAACCCAAGCTGATAGAAGATCGTATGAATGCTGCTACCGCAGCAGTATGGAATGACCTTGAAACTATTACAGGTGGTAAACCCGCCAATACTGCTGTGCCTGCTGCAAAAACAACTGCACCATCAACAAGCAGCACCGGCCATTATAAGAGTTTAAATGATGTCAATGCACAACCCTTACAGTAACACATACCCAACCGTTGCATTGCTTGCTGCAACATTATCAATCGCAGGCTGTGCAAGTACTACTCAGCCTATTCAGATAGATACGAAACCAGTTCAACTAGAAATTATACAGCCTGCACCTCCTGCACCTGTATCGCTGTCAGAAGTGAACGTATCTGTTGTAACAGCAGCGACACTTGATGCATTCATAAAACAAGCCAAAACAGAACAAGGTACTGATAATCCTGTATTTGTTGTATTAAGTGTAAAAGGTTATGAAAATCTCAGCTTGAATATTGCAGAACTCAAACGTTACATACTACAACAACAGCAAATTATAGCATATTACCGCAAAGCTACTTCACAAAAATAAAGAAATTAAAATGAACAGATTAAAGAAAATACTTCAATCAAAATGGTTTAAACGAGGCGGCTTGGCAGTTTTGTGTTTTTACCTGCTCAAAAGCACATTATGGACCATACTGTTTGTTGCCATGTACATGGGGTGGGTACACTTGTAACACCGCACTGAAAACACTGTGTTAAACTAAATATTGCTACTCAGCAATAAGGCAGTGTTGTTATGATAAAACGATTAAACCCCGCAACCGAACCCAGCGATAAACCAAAAGTTATAAAGACACTAGATGGTGTTTCTAGTTCAGACGATGATACATTTTATCAAGGTACCGGACAAAGCGTGGCACCTGCAACACCAACACCACCGGCACCTGCTGTTACTACACCTGCTGTAGCAACTACAATGACCAGTGCGCCGCCGCCGGTTGTGCAGCAAAATACCACCGCCTCTGTAGTTACAACACCTAGTACACAGTATGCCAGTACCATTACAGCGGGTAATATTACCAGTAATGTAGATGCAGTTCCCAATTCAGACGCAGCAATTGTACATCGTAAAATGAGTCTTGAAGAAGCCAAGTTTAGACTTGAAGAAGAAAAGACTCGTCATGCAATATACATGGAAATACGCAAAGAGGATTTTAGACAGTCTGAATTAAAAGTAGAACAAGATATCAACAGTAAAAAAGAGCACGAACATTGGATGAAGTCCTATTGGCGTCCTGCAATGGGATGGCTCTATATGATAATTTGTGCGTTTGATTTTATTGTAGGACCTATGTTAACTATGGCCATGCCTATATTTCTCAAAGGTCTTGGTGCAGCCAGTGTTACCTACACACAATGGTCAAGTTTAACATTGAGTAACGGCGGGTTAATACATTTGGCATTTGGCGCAATACTGGGTATTACTGCTTGGACTAGAGGACAAGAAAAAATCAGCAAGATGGGTTAATACAATTTACTTCAAAATTGATTTCCAGTGATATATGGTTCTATCTATACCTTCGCTGTATGAAATTGCAGGCTTCCATCCGGTTAGTTTCGTAAGTTTTTCATTTCCGCTGTTTAACCACCATATTTCGCCATGACGTGGATCTTTTGTATTCCAATTTATAGTGCCATTCCAGTTAAGCTGCTCTGCTATATAATTTGCGCAGTCTTTTATTTTTCTTGGATCATTAGGACCTATTGTGAATATATTTTTTGCACATTTTTCTCTGTTTTCAATAACAGTCATCCATGCGTCTAACAAGTCATCTATGTAGATAAAATTTCTATAAGGTTCTGCATATCCTAAATTACACACATTACCAGTTATCATCTGGCTTATAATATGCTCTGTAACAAAAAAGTCATTGTCTTTTCTTCCGTATGCATTTGTCTGCCTAATAGCAGCCCATTCTAATCCATATGCTCGTCCAGCATATTCAAGATATTTTTCGCAACCATATTTTGCAACTGCATACGGCGCATTTGGGTTAGGTTGTGTTTCTTCAGTGAAAATAACAGGTATTTTAAATGTGTTGGTTTGTTCAATTTCGTCTGATATTGGTTGCCATCCATACACTTCCATAGTGGATGCAAAAACAAAATATGGCATATTCTGTAATTTACTACATGCTTCAATTAGATTTACAGTTCCTATATAATTTACTTCGCTGAAGCTTACTTGTTCATAGAAACTTTTTTGAACTTCTGTTCTTGCTGCCAAATGTATAACAATATCTGGTGCTGTTTCTTTTATTTCGATGTTAACAGCTTTGTGATCTGTTAAATCACTTTTGAGAGATACAACTGATCCAATTTTTTGTAATCTGGCTATAAGATGTTGTCCTATAAATCCGCTGGAACCTGTTAATAAAATTTTCATTGCTAATTTCTTACTGCTAATATTGTGTTATGATCTAGTATATATTTTAATATTGTATTCGTTTTCAAATGCAGCAGCATCAGCTTCGTTGTTTACCATAGGTTGTCCTTTGATGTTGAGACTTGTGTTAACTAACATAGGGCATCCGGTCTCGCTATACCATCTGCGCAGTGTTTGATATAATCCCATGTGCTGTTTGACATTTACAGTCTGTACCCTACTGGTACCATCTATATGTACTATACCGGGAAACCGAGTAGGTTCGCGACATTTGACAGTATATTGCATGTATGCATGATTATAATCTGTCATATCGAAGTATTGATTTGCATGTTCTTCTAGTATTACAGGTGCAAATGGTCTAAATGCATCTCGTCTTTTAACAACATTTAAACGTTCTTGAATATTAGCTATGCGAGGATCTGCTAGCAAGCTGCGATTACCCAATGCTCGCGGCCCAAACTCTGCACAGCCATTGGCAACACCTACAACTCCGCTCTTGTGTAATTCGCTTATCAGTTTACCTAATGGATATAACCCATCTATACAATGTCCCAAGTATGGGCCTTCCCAGTTGACATGTTGTTTTAGATATGCCAGTGCAGCACCAAGACTGTTGCCTGCATCTCCTGGATTTGGCATTATCCAAATGTTTTCCCATATACCTTGTGCTGCAATTGCGGCATTTGCTACACAGTTCAATGCACAACCACCACTTAGTACAAGATTATCTGAGTTTGCTGTGGACTTTAAACATGTACTGATGCGTAATACAATATCCGTGAATATTGCTTGAGCACCAGCAGCTAAATTATGTACATCGGTAATATAAGGTTGCCAATTTAAAATACCTCTATGCATGTTGACTTTACAACGATAAAACGGCCAGCGGTTGGTTATTTCTATCAGTTCATCTAATATTACTTGCTTATATTTGTCGGGGTCGCCAAATGCAGCCATACCCATTACAATGTATTCTTCTTCGTTGGGTTTGAATCCACAGCGTTGCGTAATTGCTGTATAAAATAAACCAAGACTGTTTGGGTAGTGTGCAGCAGCAATCTTTTTAAGACTTATACCATGGCCATACCATGCAGTTGTGGTATCCCATTCTCCAATGGCGTCTATTACTAATATAGCAGCAGTATCAAACCCACTGGTATAGTAGCCACCTGCTGCATGACTACGATGATGACTGACAGTATGCATTATTGTGTCTGACATCTGTAGTCTGTTTAAATTAGTACGTGGACCAGTCAAGGTGATATCTGACCATTGACCCGCCCATATTTCACGTGTTAATTTCAACAAGGGTTTTTCGTGCCATATCAATGCACTGGGTGTACCATAAACCAGTGCAGCATTTATCAAATCTTCAGTTATTCTGTCGTCGTTTTTTATTTTACTGTATCGTTCACTATGTGCAGCCCATACAATTTTATTGTCGTTGATTATTGAAATTGCTGCATCGTGTCCACCGCCAGATATACCCCAAACATTGATATTTTTCATAAGTGCACCTTTTAAATTTCTGGAATAACACAGCTTTACTATACATATATAGTATAATAACAGTAAGATAAGAATTAAAAATGACAATTTATATATTGTACCACAATGTTAGATCTGACACAATACCGCAATGGAATTATATACCAGATGTCTCAGTACTGTTAAAAAACTGGCCAACCAATGTAGAACAGTTTGATTTGCGATTAGACAGCATGCCCAATACAGATGTTGCATATGCAAAAATAGAAGATGTGCCTGAGCGTAGCAATTGGTTATATTCATTGAACAATCTGTATAATCATGATTTATATAGACGCTCAGATTTAACCATACTTGATTATTTTAAGTCTGTGCCTCGTCTTATGTCAGATCTTATAGCAGGGTATGGTAGAATAATGTATGACGATAGACGCGAAGGATATCTATATCCCAACTATGTAAAGGCGGAAATAGAGGGATTTTTCAAACTATACGGTATACCACTAGACAGAGTGGTATTTGCAACTGGTACTGCTAACAGTGCCGACATATTCAGTCGTAATGGTTATACTATGCAGCCATTATACCTACAACAATTTGAATTGGAATCAAGTTGTGCTGTACAAAATTGGCCAACTACACCACCGCAACGTCACATAGACCGGCGATTTTTATGCTTTAACCGTTCATATCAATATAGAGTACATCGATTACAATTGCTAGCTAAAATGTATAGAAGGAATTTATTAGATCAATTCTATTACAGTATGTTAGATGGTGTGGACAGGACAGACGTAGTAACATCTGCTATGCGAGTTATGGGAGTAGAACCTAACAGTTATGATACAGCGGGTGCTATGCGTGAACTAAAGTCGCGCATGCCAATGTTATTAGACACAGATGATTTACAAACCAATCTGGCATGGGTTCACACAGAGTCTGTGGAATCATACTACAATCGCACGGGTATTAGCGTAGTAACAGAAACACTGTTTCATGACAATGAAATATTTTTCAGTGAAAAGACATGGCATCCAATGCGTATGCAGCAACCATTTATATTGGTAAATGGACCTGGGTCGCTACAGCATTTGCGAGATCTGGGGTACATGACATTTGACCATTGGTGGGACGAAAGTTATGATACAATAGTCAATTCCTATGAGCGACTGGATGCCATAGAACAATTGATAACGGATATTGCAGCATGGCCAGACAGTAAATTTATACAGTTTGTAAAGGAATCTCAAATTGTTTGTCAACATAACTTGGCTCATTTGGCAACCGCACACACTCGCATCGATTATAACCAACGACTTATTGCACTGTTTTAGCAGCTCGTTTGGCCTCGGGTGTTAATATGCTTTTAACATGATCATCTAACCAATATGGATCAGCTGCATGTATATATTTTGTATTGGCATCTAGTTTGAGTATATCGTCTATTTGCGGATCATCCCAGCTTAATGGGAAGTTCAACCAATGTGACAGACTTTTGATGTATTGTCTACGATACAAGTACAACAATTCCTGGCCAATGTAAAATGGCGGCACAGACATCCATTGCAACAGTTGCGGCATATTACCCCATGTTGGCCCGCCGCGCAAACGAGTCTGTTGGTATGTGAGTATGTTTTGATCTCGGCCTATGACCACAGGCTGTACATCAATGCCAAGACTTTCTACTTTTGACATAAAATCAAAAATAGGAGGCACTTTAGGCAACCAATTTTCTATGTAGGGATTTGATATACTGGTCACTGCATACTTTTTACCACCCATTATATCAAGATCGATCTTGTCTATGTTGTTCCAATAGTAGTTGAACGGTTCTTGATAATGTGGAATAAAATATCCATCTGGCCTGAGAGCATCTTTCCATCCATGCACATCTGTATGCATGCTGAATATTTTGCCAAACAAATGATTACCAGACCCTTGCGGACCGAATAGAACAATCATTTTCATACAGTCATTACCTTTATGCCGCTGGTCTTATAATCTTGCAAATATTCTCGTGGCGGCAATGCAATATGCAATGCATTGGCCAATTGGTGATTGTTGGTAATATCCAATCTTGCACTATGTCGTGCGGCAAAATCTATAATATCTGCATTTTGTTGATCTATATGCATGGCCATCATTTCTAAATTGCTGTAGTATTGATAGTTGGGATAGGTTATGTTGAACTGCCCACAGCGTACCCACCATCCAAGGCATGCGTCATTGGGACGATGTACAAGAACTATCGTACAGTCCGGCCACGTTTCTCGTATATAATCTAGATGATGGCAAAATACATGACTTTTGATAATGCGTACACCCTCTCCTGAGAATGGTCTATCGAATTCTGCTTCTGCTGTGTGCTTGGCCAGTTGTGGTAACTGCATAAACTGTTTGCCGAACTCCATACCAGGATCGAAGTATGCACCAAGATGCATGAGATCTGGCTGTCCCCATGCAGAATGATAATATGTTCTATTGCTGCTGTAGTCAGACCTGTCAATGTCTATACTGTAGTAAATGTTTTTGCACACCGAGCTCCATTTGGAACCCGGTGCACCTGCCATAAAAATATATTTTGGCAATGTCATTGTCTAGTCTTTGACTGCGGTCAATTTGGTAATGCCCAATGCAAGTGCACCAGATCCAAACACAGCAAGACAAGTGCCAAGCACTGCAATGTTAGGGCCGCCGCCGAAGTTTTGACCGTATACATAAGTCGAGAACCCAACTAGGTACGCAATCAAAACACCCCAGAACATACCAGCTTCGTTGACTAACTTTTGATTTAGTAGACTAAACATCAGTGGGAACCAAACTGTTGCACGCAAAATACCAAAGAACAGGAAGATGGTAATCAATGTCATACCCGGCCAGTTGGCAAGTGTAAGACCTGCTGCAATCAACAGAACCATGCCTATACGACCATATGCAATGCTGGACTCGTCGCCTGCATCTGGCTTGGCCATGTTTTTGACATCATGCCCAAATATATTGGACACAGAGCTAAGTTGCGAATCCAGCACAGACACCAGTCCTGCGAACAACATAAACAGATACATTATAGCAGCCCATGCAGGCAGCAAACTGCCAACTGTGATGATGTTCACATACCCCAACAGTTCTTTTGGAATCTCATAATGCATGCCAGCAGCAGTGAATCCCAGTAGACCAGTCAGCAAGGGTGTGATGACAAAGATAAATGCACCGCCTACAAATGACTTGATAACTGCACCTTTGCGCACTGCAAATGCACGTTGATAGAACGCATTATCGCCCCATGGTGCACCCATGTGGCCTATGGCAGTTGAGAAGCCAAATCCCATGAACACGCCCAGTGCAAAATCAGTGCCAATGATACTGCGACCATTGCCAGTGATGCCGCCCAGTCCTAGATCTACTATATCCCAGCCGCCTGCTGTGCCAATTGCCCATGGAACAATTACAGCCAGGCCCAATACCAACACGGTCAATTTGAAAATTTCAGTGACAACTGATGCTTTCAATCCGCCACGTATGGTATAAGTCAATGCAATTGCTGCAAGTATAAAGCTAACAGTATGATAGCTCATGCCTGTCAGCACTTCAACAGACTTGGATCCTGCCAGTACGTTGATGGCAAAAGAACAGATTGCCAACATGCCAAGTTCTATCATAAACAGACCTTGTACTCGTTTGCCGAACTGTTCTTTGAGATAACCTGAAATGGTAAATCCATCTGGCTTCTTGTTGCGCAGTCTATTGGCAAACCAAGAAAAGAATATCAGCGACAAAAAGTTGCCTATACAAAACCAAAACAGTCCCACAAGGCCATTTTGGTAAGCTTGCTGTGCTGATATGAACATACCAGGTGCCCACATCCATGCTGCACCTGTGCTCATTGCACCTTGTAAAGGACTGAGTTTGCGTTTTGCAACAAAGAATCCTTCCTTGCTAGTGGCGTATCCGCTAGCAAATACCCATGTCAATCCAAACACAATTGCAGCATACATTGCAAGAACAATGCCACCTGTGCCGGGAGTAAACAAGGGGAATAATGTAGTAAAATCCATCTTATTCTCCATGTAGATGTTTGTGAATCGCCAGTTCAACAGGACTCGGTTCTGTCTTACTGGATAGTGTGAGTAATGCATCTGTATAAGGCTGCTGTAACAGTTGCATCTGTTGTAGTGTAGATGTAAACAACTGGCTGTCAATCATTGCCCATCCAAGATGCGCTGCAATTTTTGTATATAGCACAGTGGGATCTGCTGTTAATATTTCTGTCATGCCCAAGCGCATAAAGCGTGTATCTTCGATTGTGCGCACGGTTGTGTTAGCCATGTCAAATTGCAAACGATCATATAGTTGAGAGTCGTTGCTGATCTCCATCATACCGTACCAACGGTCTTTGTCCATTTGACGTTCATTGCGCAAGTATCTAACATAGTGTTCGCTGTCATCCACACATTCTATCAGTATCGCACGATCTGTGGGTCTCATCCATTCTACGGTCTTTGCCACCGCAACATTGATATCTTCGCCTACACCTGCGGGCCAACCTGCATATATTGAATAGCCCCATGGGTTATCGTGGTCGCGAGAATCCGCCAATGCTTGCATAAAATCTGTGTTGCGTTTGATTTTACAAAAGCTGGCATATGCATGACTGGACCCATTGGGTTTCAATGGATTGTCAAGTATTGCAGGTTCGTGCTTGCTGCGTTCTAGAGAAAATCTGTCAACCATCCAACTGACAAAGCTGCCAAATGATCCGGGCTGATACAGTATGCAAACAGTGGTCACAGCTTGACCACTCGCATTGGCAGATGCACAGCAGCCTGTGCTGCTGCTACAATCTCTAAAGTCCTTGCAGTTTGTTTGCCAGTGATTTGGAGTAGTGGACGAGATTTCCAACCTGCATTGACAGTGGCATGCGGCATGTCCTGCCATTCCCATGTAATACAAGTGCCTGCGGTCCATTGATGGTATAGGGCATTGCCAAACATCCACGCTTGGCCCATTTCCCAATCGGCTAGCATTACTGCGAATCTGCGCATGATAGCAGGATTTTTATCCATGTCAGTTACTTTGAAACTGTTCTCACGCTCAGGTCGTGCTGCAAAATTGTCAATGTGAAAATGCAGCATTTGACCAGTGGTTTGATTATGAAATTTAATCATGGGATCTTCTAGTCCAAGATAATCTGCAATTTGGTGAAATACTGCAATATCTTCTGCGGCAGTTCTTGAAAACACTTCTGCATGCGGACTTGCGCCCGCATTGATAAGGTCTTGTTCTTCTGCGTTGGCAGTGTACAATCCTTGTTCTGCAATGGTTTTATTGAAATTGTTTCTTGTGCCCCAGGTGCTGACCTGTGTGCGTGGCATACATTCTGATATGGCATCTGTAAAATCTGTATCGAAAATGCAAACAGGGGTGTAACTGTCTTTGCCCAACTGTGGTGCACGAGTGTTATCAAAATGCCAACTGCTCTTAGATGTGGTATATTCCCATCTACTACCGTTCCAATCTTCGTATTCTGACATTTTTATACCCATTCTTTCAAATATATTACAGTATATATCATTTTTATTGGTTCTATAAAAAAAATGTGTAAAATTTAGAATAAATTATACGATGCGTATTTTACAATCTGCCATACATGGAAAATTGCAATGAATAAACGAATACTGACATATCTGCTAGAAAATCTAGCTGACAGTTTTAAATTGGAAAGATGGTCTGATATTAGAGCAGCGTTAAATGCCAATACAATCATTGATCAGTTGCCATGGACACCCAAGCGACTAGAAAAATTTGTAGAAGATATAGATAACACATTTGATGTTGTCATAGAACCAGTGGGTACTGTTGCTGTATTGGCAGACAAGATTGATTATGCATATGCCAGTAAGTTTTGGGGTGGCGGCATATGGAAACCTAAAACAGATGGATACCAATACACAGGTTGGGGCATTGTTGAGGAGATCAACAAACGTAATCCGCGAGCAGTGTTGGATGTGGGATGTGGTTACAATCAATTCAAGCCCCGCATACCCAACCTTGTTGGCATTGACAAGTTCAACAACAGTGCAGACTTTATGGTAGACATACTAGAGTACAATGTGGAACCAGAAACCTATGATGCAGTCATTGTATTTGGCAGTATTAATTTTGGTGATTACAGCGAAGTATCTGCCAAATTCAAAAAAGTATTTGAACTTACTGCACCCGGTGGTAGAATTTATGTAAGAGCTAACCCGGGCGAAATTCATAAAAATGGACCATGGATTGAAATATTTCCGTGGACATTCGAAGCTGCTCATAAAATTGCAAAAGAGCACGATGTTGAATTAGTTACATTTAAACAAGACAACAGTAATAGATTGTTCTTTATGTACGAAAAATAATGAACCGATATTTTATTGGTTCATTTTACCTATAGTATTAATTATGTTGTATTTGTTGTTACACTTACCGCACAATTCATAACAACATACATTAGGTGAACTTGTTAAACTATTCATAAGATTTGATTTGTAAAAATCATGTTCTAAAATTTCAGCTAATGTATGTTGATTTATATCATTCCATCCTGTGTTAATATCAGGTGTATATAATATATTTGCACTAAGGTATTCGGGTGATGGGCTATACTGTAGCCCACCATACCAACAACATGGCCAGATGTGACCGTTCCAGTCAATGTGTATACTGCGTTCATTCTTTGTATAGCAATCTATACTGTCTATTTTTGCCAGTCTATCTATTATTGTATTTCTTGACGTTACAGGATCTAACGTTTGATAATCTAATTTTGTAATAACTGTATCTCGCCAATGTGCTACATTATCCCACTCTGTTTTGTGATTATTGTATGCATTCCAAAACTTGTCGCTGCTACGTAAATCATTGTTGGGCGTAACTATAAAACTTTTAAACCCAACCATATTACTAATTGCTCTAGCTGCTTCTATCTGATGTTTGTTCCATGAAAATTCTATAAATTTCCATTCGGCATTTGCACCAGCTTTAATTACAGTGTTAACATTTTCCCAAACTTTATTCCATTTTACAAATCTTCTATAGATATGATTGGTATCTGACAACCCATCTATACTACATTGTATTAACACATTGTTTGGTCTAATAGTTGCAACTTTTTTCCAAAAGTCAATACTGTTAATACCCATATTACTTACAACAATAATTTTTGCGTCGGGGTTTACAGATGCTGCATAGTCTATAAAATCAGGCAATTCTTTTGTTGCACCCGCGTCGCCGTAATTACCACAAAATGTTATTTGTTTCAGACGGTTACCAAGTTCGTTGATTATTTTTTTCCAAACATCAAAACTCATATGTTTGTTAAATGGTACAGTTTGATTTTTAAACAAATTGTCAATTTGTCTAGCACAGCCGGGGCATGCTGCATTACAGCTTGAATTGATATCTACATTTAACATTTCAATATCATTAACAGTTAAGTATCTATTCATTGATTAATCAATACTTGTCCATACTATTATTGCTTTTTTACTTGTTATACCGTGATTTAAATAGTTGTCGCTGCAATGATAACGATATCTATCTGCTGAAAAACAACTGCCTTTTTTCCATTTATACACACTTTCTACGGTGAGATACTGGAATACTTCGTATCCGGTTAATGGATAAAAATCTCTTTTATAAGTGTCGTCGTCTATTGAATACAATTCATTTGGTTTAATATCATTCGCACGTATCCAACTCCACGGATCTTTATGCCCACTGCGTTCATTAAATACATAAGTTTGGCTGTCGTAATCTTCGAACGGAATTATGAGTGTCCACGCAGGATTAGGTGCTATTACCATGTTAGGTTGTTCGGCGTCATTATGTAAACCATATGGAAATCTGCTATCTAACACATGTATATGACTTGCTTTTACACCGCTGCCAAATGTAGCTTCTAGTTTTGGTTGCAGAATATCAACCAATGGTTTCCACTCTGGTTTGTTGTAAAAGTTATCAAATACATAATAATGTGCAGTAGTATGATTGGTGTCTCCCATAAATTTTAATGCAAGAGGTGCCATACATGTGTCATGTCCATACAAGACTTTATCAGATGCAGCAGCTTTTTCAAACTCATGTAATTCTGAATCCGACAAAAAATTATCAATTATCTTACTATCAAATATAGAATTTTTATAATAATCTGAATAGATATATTTTTCTAAATACTCTTTATCTTCTAATCTTTCAAATGACATAATTATTCCTTAAATTTTACGTATTTATATTGTTTTATTACCATCAAATTTATTTATATTGCACTCTAGATTGAATTCCTCCCAGTCAAAGCTCATGTTTTGTTTAACACATTCTTGATATTTAACTCGGTCGTCACTTCTTGTAGTTTCGTGTGTAAATTTATGCTTTAGTTTGAAACTTAAATTGCCAATATTATCAACACTGCAATTGAATTCGCTATGGTATGGACTTGCAATAAATCCACCAAATTCTGGCACATCTAGCTCTGGGTTACTAATCATATTAAAATCAAACGCACCGTATATTTTATAAAATATCCACGGTATTACTAGATATTCATTTGCTATGCTTGTGCTTAGTTTATTTTTATCAGTATTGAGTTTAGAATATTCATCATAATATGGTGTAAAATAATCAAAGTTTTGATTGGATTCTTGCGGTATATACTCAACAGGTTGAATTGTGGTGTTGTAATTAAATTTATAAAAATCGTTTATGTTTTTACGATTCTGACCATTCATTAATGTAGCACCTGCATGATCTTGCATTATTCTTAGCCATATATTCATAAACTTCAATCTTATAAATCTATGAATAATGGTGTTTTTGTAATCAGCAGTATACCAATTGCTCATAAATGTATTATCCCATGGAGTGTCAATCCATTGTAAATTATATTTTTTCCAATTGACATTCAAATCACTGAATGCTGCATCTCCGCAAGTCATTCCAGGGCTAATAGCATATATCCATTTACGAGTATTATGTAATACATGCAAACTGTGTAACCACTCACTAGGACCTTCGCTTGGAAATCCAACCACCCAATTCACATGACTACTTACTCCTGCGGCCGCAGCATCTCGCAGATTATTTTCAATTTCCCATACTTTGATATTTTTCTTCATATCATTTAGAACTTTTTCGCTGCCACTTTCTACACCAAAGCTTAGACTAATGCAACCACTTTTTACAATATCATTGAACATTGCGGCGTCCATACGACCGTCGCAGCGTGCATAGCTATTCCATCTGACATCTAACTTACGTGCGATTATTTCTGCAATCAAATTCTTGAATTCTTTTAAATTACCATTTGCAAGGCTATCAACAAACCAAAATCTGTTAATTCCGTATTTTTTAACTTGATATTCCATTTCGTCTGCTACGCGATTGCTTTCACGCCATCTGTATCTCCAAAAATGTGTTTCTGCACAAAATGTACACTTAGCAACACATCCTCTACTGGTTTCTATACTTACACCGTCGGAGTGTTGGTAGTCATTTAGTGTATAATCATCATAATCAGGAAACGGAAGCGTGTTCAAATCTAAACTGCTTTTTAATCCGCCTAATACTATCATATCGTCCGATTTTGGCAACACATTGTAATTTTCAAGTAATGTAAGTAATTCTTGTTCGCCTTCGCCTTTTATACAAAAATTAATCAATCCGCGTGGAAACTTATGTGTTTCATATATTAAACTTTCGAACCAGGTATTAAAAGCCTCGGGACCGCCAACCATAATGACTTTTTCGGGCGATAATTCTTTAATACGTCTAATCATATATAAACTTGGCAATAAATTTGTCAAGTAAAGACTAAATCCAATAAAATTACTGTTGTCTGCCAGTATTTTGTGTATATATTCATCTAATAGAGATTTGAGGATAGGATGTACTTCTTGATCATATACAGGTTGTTCCCATTTATAATAATTTTTACTTTCCCAATAATCTACTTTATATTCTTCTATTAGATACTTGTATGCATTTACATTAATGTCATGTACGGTTACATTATAGCCATAATATCGTAATAGTCCCGTTAATCTTGCAATGTTATACGGTGGAAAAATAACACCCCATGCAGGTGCCATAACCAAGCTAACAGTATCATTATTCAAGAGACTTGCTTTATACTCTGACCAATATGTATAACCTCTCTTATTTTTTTTACGATTATCAGACCAATAATTTACTAATCTGGGTTTAACAGCTAAATCGCCAAGATGACTATTAGCATGATTAATAGCCTTTCTGTCTTTTTCTATGATATGAAGTAAAACTTGATCTCTGTCTTCACTTTGCAATTCGTTGTTGTCAGTTATTGCCATTCTGTTACCAATTGTGCCAAAGTTGGATGTACATCGTTGATACTCTGATTTCGTAGTTTATCATATGCAACGGTTCTAATTGCAAACTTTTTTTGTAACTCTTTAATATTAGATAACGTATTAGTATTGCGTAATCTGTGAATAGTAGCGTTTATTCTAAAAGCATCGAGCTGATCTGGTGTAAAATCAGCTGATGCGAGTTCTATTTTATTAGCTATATTCAACCGCTCTTCTAATGGCAATATATCAATTTGCAGATCAGCAGGACTGTCTACAAAGTTAAAAATTAAATTACCGTTTTTACCGTTGTCTTTCCAATAATTTATAATGTTAACTAAGTCATATGCATTATACGCTTGCACAGTTGCTAATAAATGAGTCTTAACTGACATACCCAGATACTTTTTGTATGCAGCAGAAAGTTTTGTCCAGTCTGCGCCATATCTAATGTAGTCATTAGTATATCCGACACCATCTATACTAAATTGAATGTCTACATTTTTAAACTGCTCTAACCATTTTAATACCTTGCCTTGCATTCTGGTGCCATTTGTAGTGATATCTAAATGCAAATGCGTATTGTTGGTATCTATGCAATATTTTAATAACTTGATAACACCTGTCATAAAGAACGGTTCACCGCCTGCTAATTTAAGTGTTTTTAAATGTGGTAACCATTCTGTTATTTCACTAAACAGTTTGTCATTTTCAATCCAGTCGTTGACTTCGAACCAAGTTTCGCCTGTGATATTTTTTAAAAATGGGTTATCTTTATGTTCGTTTGCAATAGTACTGCTGACACCAACAAAACACATCCTGCAACCAAGATTACAGAACCTGCCTGGGCGCCAGTCTACCCAATGAGGAGTCTTGTTGCTATTGCCGTATTTTACATCAATATCCCAATCTGCTGCGGCATTAAACCATCCATTATGTATCATCCTATCGCTACCGCCGCCCGAGTCTTCCTCTAATTGGTAGCACTTATTACATTGTTTAACAGGTTTACCATCCAACATATCTTTACGAATTTGTTGGTATACATCTCCGGTCCATACCGCATTCATACTGGTTTTAGTAATATCCTCTGACACAGGATATTTCCAGTCTCCGACGCAGCATACATTTGCATGACCGTTAGTTGATATGTGCATGTGATTAAATGGTAGTATGCAAAAATACTTGTTGTTTTTAATATGATCTTTCCAACTATCTGTCATTTTTGTTTACCTGTTTTATCTAGTTTGACTTTTTTACTTCTTGCAGAAACATCTAAGTGATATTGAATTATATCGCTTATACCAGACAAACTTTGTCTCCAGTTTTCATTTCTAATTTTATCAAGTGCATCTTGTCTGGTAAAATATCCTTTGAACTGTGTGTCATCTGGACTTACTTCATTCATGTGTGTTAGTACACTACGTAAAGTTTTTTCTGTTTTTGTACACCACGCAATATCATTGTTCCATCTGCGATATATTTCATCTATGAAATTCTCATATAAATTGTCAATCATAACTTTAATACCGACTGGCAAATTTTGAATATTGTAAAATTTTGGCCAATATAAATTGTGTACTACAACATTAGGATTAATACGGTTAAATTTCTGTTCTTTAATCCACCATATCATATCTAATAAATGTACTACATTCATTACACTTAATGTAAGCGTGAAACTAGCAGTTGTGTTTTTTAAACGAGTATCTGTGTCAACTTTTCTAATATTGCGTTCAACAGTGTCCCATTTTGCAGGATGCCTTATATACTCGAAGTGCTCAAATATGCCATCTATACTCATACCCAAATGTACTTCTTTGAAAACATGCCATTTTTCAAAAATATTGTTGGGAATTCCTGCCATGTTTGTATTGTATTCAACTGTTACATTAGCAGCAACTTGCTTCTCAATCATAAAATCTAATAATTCTCTGTGTTTTATGTTAACGGTTGGCTCTCCACCTGTAAAATAAAACCGATCGATTGTGTCAATGTTACGTTGTATTTCCTCAAATAGTGGACTGCTGTCTACCCAATCGAATATTTTTGCAACTTTGGGCCTGCCATTTATTACATCTATAGTAATAGGATTGCCGCTCTTAGTAGGGAATGTATTACCGAGTCCTAGTGCGATCCAGTCGCTATACCACTGATCGCTGTCTGATGGGCCGCATGTTCTACATTTTATGTTGCATTTATTACCAAATCTCAAATCCCAATATTTGATTGGCATCGTAGTATTGTTTATAGTACCATCTAACGATGTATCATTTATTATAGTTTCAATATTAGAATTGAATATTGCATTATGTTGTTGTCTTTTACTTTCTATACCATTTTGTTCTTCATCCCAACACAGTTTACATACATTATGACGTTTACCTTCTAACATTCGCTGCCTAATAATTTTCCAATTTGGTGCATTGCGATTTGCACCTATATCGTCTGCCATTGTTAGTAGTTCGCCGTCATCTTTTCGTATCTCACCAAACGGTAATTCAGAATCATCATATATCATTTGACAACACATACGTACACTACCATCACTATTAGTAGCAGCATGTACCCAAGGCAATACACAAAAACTATCTTTGAATTTAGGGTCTGTTTGAATAGACCATGATTTTCTTGCTTTTATTAATTCGTCTCGTGTTCTACCTAATCGTCTCATGACAATTTCAAACACATCATCTGTTGCAACTTTATTAAATATGCATGCCTCTATCACTGCATCGTCTGTGTCGTACATTGCAATTATTTTTAGATTTTCGACTGGACATTCGGGATCTGTGACCATTTGAATACGTTCTTGCATACTTCTAAAAATACTAGGATCCAAATTGAACCTATCCTGTTTATGTTCTACATCATTTGTATTCATTTAAAAACCGTCTTTCCATAATAGAAGTGTTATTTTCTATCCATTTATTAGTATTGCGTATGCAGTGTTTAATGTCTAAATTATTAATATATGGCAATATTGTATTCCAAAATTCTGTACTATCTGTTACAAGACAGTCTACTGGTATAGTTTGGTAATTGTCGTATATCATAGAAAGATATTTAGGTAGCACATTACTTTCGTAAGCAATTGCATCACCTTGTGTGGTTACATAATGATATATGTCGTCATTATGCGTAATTGTTACAGGTTGGCGTGATTTGTATTGTGTATTAACAATATGTAACTCGTGTTCCCATATCCACGTATATTTTTCAGCCCAGTTTTTAATAGTATTAAGTGTATTTGAATCATTTGTGTTGTTTACTGTGCGTTTTATGTACTCAAATGTTACATCTTGTACGTTAACACGGTTTAATAGTTTTGCAAATGTTAATTTTGCAAAATACGAATACTCTTGCTTAACAACTAAATGTAGCACTTTGAGATTGGGTAAGAATTTCCAATAGTATTTTGCAAAATATAAACTTGGGTGATCTTTGATAATGTAACTACCATTGCCTATTAATTGTGTATATTGATCTGACATTAATTTACATTGCCATGTTGATGAATTGTCTGGATCGCTCCACATAGTTGCATAGTCTATTATACATGTAGTATTGGTTAGGTTTCTTTCTGTATTAGTTTCGCTTAATACTGGATTAATACTATTGCTATTAGCAGCAATGATGTTTGTTAAAAACTCGCCGCCTGTACCGCTACTGTACAAAATTAAAATAGGATTGGATTCATTTATATCAGAAATAGTTAACATGCAAAATTAATCCTAACTTTATTGATTTCTGAAAAATTCTATTTCGTTATCGCTATATTTAACCAGTGAACTGCTGTCTTTGATATCGCGTATGGGCACAAGACTCAGCATGCCTTTCATACGATTATTAGCACCCGGTTTGTGCAGTAGATCCAGTGCTAGAATTTTATCACGCAGTTGTTGCGCACGATCTAGATAACCAGGAGGTGTCATTAATTTGATTTCAAGCCAATGGTCGCCGTCTACACGATCTTGATGCTGCATCATTATTTTGCAGTTCTCAATAAACCTGTCCTCGTTGCCCTTGTACAAATCCATACTGGCAAAATGTGCGCTCATATTGATGCTGTTTACATACTGTACAGCTTCTGTCCAAAATTTAGTACTTCTGCTGCCGTTTGTAGTGATTAATACCCATTGGTTACGGCTTTTCAAATGTCGAAGTATATCTACAAAACGTGGATGCATTGTGGGTTCACCGCCACCAAAGTTCCAACGTATGGATGCACCTTTGCTCCATTGGTCTATAGTCATATCTATAGTACGTATAATAACTTCATAGCTGGGAAACTCTTCTTTGTTGTTATGTACACTGGGCCAGCAATATGCACAATCATAATTACAACGTCTGCTTATGTCCCATAACACCTGATATGGTATTTCAAAATTCATTTCTACAGCAGAAATGTTGTCGCCGATGGTATTGACAAAGTTACCTACCCTGCTAGTACCAGCATAGCCGTTTTGTGTGACATCTAGGTATTTTAGATAGTCGTCGGATTTGGCTTTGCTGAGAATAACATCTGCACCACAGCCGCAGTGGTCAAATTTACAAGTAGCATATTCTTTAGGTACTTCGAACCCTTCAAATATATTGCCTATATAGCCCCATTGCTTGCCAATGCCTTCTTCCAATGTCAAGTGACTACGGAAACCGTTGCCGCTCATAGCAAACTCTTTTTTAAGCTGCTCTTCCTTTTCAATAAACAGCTCAGGGCTTAAATCACCATGGTCGAAGTGAAACTTCTTATTGAATTCTTTCCATCCTGGCCTATTAAAACGATCCAATTTGGTACTGGCACAATTTGCAATCCAAATATTGCCATCGTAGTCAAAATACAATCCGCGAACACCTGCACTGCATTTCCACCCGTTCCAACTGTTGTAGCCTCGTGCAATAGCTTCATCTACACTTACTCGTAGAAATTTGCCATGCTCGTCATACATACGAAGCTGCTTGTTATCTAGCGGAATATCTGGATTATTGGTAATTGGCATTATTCGTCCTCTACAACTGCATAACTATCTGTCGGTAATATTTTCTTGCACATTATATCAAAATTGCAATGACACATGTTTTTGTTACATCTAATAGGACCAGTTGGCCAGCGTATACTATCCGGTGTTTTAATATTGCCAAACACTCCGCCTACTCTACACCAACCTCGCATAATAGAGCCGTCAAAGTCTACGACAAACTGTTCTACCCCTGCCCAGCAATCCCAGCCTTCCCAATTATTAGATTTGTCATTGATAAATCTGTGCGCACTGCGATTTTGCACAAGTTCGTTGATATCATCTATCATATCCATGCTGCCGCGATAGACTTTCCAGTGCTTGTCGTATTGAATCTTGCTGCTTAAATTATCCCATTGACGATCTATATATGCAGTTTGTTCATCTGTATATGTGTATAGTGTATCGCCGAAATCTATTATTAATGGTTGCAGTGCAAGACTTATATTGCTAACATTAACAAGTTCTTCTGCTACAGCTACACATTTTTTCCATATCTCGGGATCCCAGTGCATCATAATATTACAGTGTGTTCTGCAATATTGACTCATAAGTTTAACCACTTCGACAAAATGCACAGCATCTCCCTGTTCAGGATGAAAACTCAAACATATATGATCAAACAGTGTTTTGTTTTTCTCCCACCATCTGATAGTTCTACTGCTGTTACTGATAAAACCTATGTCGTGTCCTATGTGCTTTATATACTCTGCACACTTTACAAAGTCCTTCCATAACGTAACTTCGCCGCCGGTGAATTCAAAATATATTTTACGAGGTGTATAATGTTCTACTACATTGTCAATGAATCGTTTTACAACGTCGTAGTCGTTCCAACCAAAACTACCGTCATTTAAGCTGCTGGGACAATAGCTGCATTTGAAATTGCACATATTGCCAAGATTCCAGTTAACTACTACCCAGTCTTCACAGCCATCGTGATGGTGAGCTAATCTATTGTAAAAATTTTGTGGACCAAGTGGCATGATAATCTTTCTGTTTAAATTATTATATATCGAGTACAGTTCTGTTTCTCGTATCACCATAATGTACAACAGTTATACCATTCGGTGCATTCGCTGTTCGCCAAGGATCTATTACAACACTACCTGGTGCCATCATGTTTAGTATGTTGGTATAATCTCTCTGGTGTCCCAACAAGTATGTAGATGGGTTTTCTCTATCTACATTGTCATAGCTAATATCGGCACCTAACTGAACACAGTAGTGTCCTACCAACATGCCATAACTACCATCTGTGTAAGGCACACCGGGTTTAAAGCTTTTACCTAGTATGTGTACAGGTAATCCGTACTTGACCAATGCGTGTGCTAGATTTTCTGCCTGTACTTCCCTTGCACGCATAATAGAATCGAACAGATCGTAACCAAGATTTAATTCTTCTGCAAGCCATCGCAGTGCAATATTATCACGAGGATGACAGGGTCCGCCATCACCCATACCGGGTTTCATATATGCAGGGCCCATGATACGATATGTGCTGTCTGCCAATGCTTTTGCAACTACATCTACATTCATATGCCCTATGCGTTCTGCTACATCTTGTATCATGTTTACTAGACTAAGTTTGGCAGAAATAAAAGTATTGTAGAATATTTTAGTGCTTTCCATTTCTTCCCACGTACCTGTCACAGTTCGTGCAGTTCTACCTGATACGTGTTCGTAGAATGTTAGCAGCGAGTTTACAGTATCGGTATATTCACCATCT
>Ga0114958_10000237_pt1 | contig 47349 bp, 48 predicted proteins | sample C_130208_EF_Meta_FD_89577 | JGI IMG/M metagenome (GOLD analysis project Ga0114958, IMG submission 89577) | Freshwater microbial communities from Lake Croche, Canada to study carbon cycling - C_130208_EF_MetaG | ecosystem: Environmental > Aquatic > Freshwater > Lake | place: Lake Croche, Canada... | reverse complement strand
GATTAGGGTCAGGGATTAGGGTCAGGGATTAGGGTCAGGGATTAGGGTCAGGGATTAGGGTCAGGGATTAGGGTCAGGGATTAGGGTCAGGGATTAGGGTCAGGGATTAGGGTCAGGGATTAGATAAAATATTACCTCTATTGGATACTGATATTGATCTGGAAGTTGCTGGATACTGATATTAATCGGTAGGTTACATCTAATTTATATCAAAAAAAGTATTTCAATTTTACAATAATTCCGTAAAATTGATTTATTATTATATTATTTATAATAATAAATATTATTCAAAGTATAATGGGTTACGAAAAAGAAGATTATGGATTTTATTGTGACCCAGAAGAATATCATCATCAATATGATTATACCAACGTTGAATGTTTAGAATATAAACCATACGCAAAAGTTACACTTATAGAACATAAATTGAATGAAAAACAACAGAATTTTATTATAGGATTGTATATTTTCACAGTAATAATAATCATGATAGAATTTTGGTTATTTACATGATTGGATATTAGCATGATTGGATTATTTGGCGTCAACATCGTTAAAAAAGTTATACAATAAATTATCTGGATTATGATTTTGTATATCACCGCATACCATGACGGCACTTTCATACATTTTTCTCAATACATCATTTGGTGAAGCAGTTCCCACTTTTATAAATCCATGTTTAACCAGATATTTTTTAACATCGGGTAAAGGAACTTGTTTTAATAATTGCGATTTTGTAGTCGTATTTTTGCGAATAGTTTTATTTGAGATTAACACTGATACTTTTCCGTGGGTTTTGGATTTACCAATTTGAAAAGTGCGTCGCATAGTGCGTCGTTGTTTGGGTAAATGCTGTCTACTTTTTTTAATCGCATTTATTTTTTTTTGAAGTTGAACTGCTTCATTCACTTTGTTTTCTGGATTGCCTCCATTTGTAAAACTAGTAACGGGTAAAGAATTAGTATTATTAGTTGGCTGATTTGGAACCGCGCCACCCGTTTGCATAGATACAGGTAATAACATTTGTATAGGATTATGTCCAAGACCCAAGTTCTGACCCAAGTTTTGTATATTTTTTTGCATAGGTAACATTTTTTGCGTAGCATTCCAATTCCGGAATGTAGGTAATGTCCCCCCTTTTAAACACCCATATTTAGGATTATGAAATACCATTTTTTGGCGAGGCGGTTGAAGGGTATACGTATTAAACCGCTGAATATTTGAATTCGCAGGTGCTTGAAAATCGCGTAATATATCGGGAATATCCAATGATACATTATTTACATTAAGAGAATCATTATATTGACGCAAAGTGCGATTTCGGTTCATATCGGTTTTAACCGCTTCTCTAACGATATTAGCATTTTCGTCAGTTACTGATTTCAAATATTTCAAAGATTCGTCAAATTCGCTATTAAATGCATCTGCGATTTCGGGTAATACAATAGTTTCGGGTGGATTAATTAATTCACCTTTGGATAATTTATCAAAATTTTCCTGCTGTTTTGCCCGTATATATTTCAATAATGCACGTTTAGTGGATTTATTATGGTCTTTATCTTTATATATGGCCTTCACCTTTATATTTAAACCACTGGAAGATGTATTAGTTTTTTCGCGTTTTTTCCGGGTTTTACCACCATTTCCCACAAATTTAAATAAATCGGGATTAATAGAAATAGTTTTATTCATATCCGTATAATATCTACAATATCACAATATATGATTACTCAAAATTCATACATATAAACCATGTATAATCCGCGATTCATTTTTAATCTTGGTATTTTTCACAAATATTTTATATCCATTTTCTAAATCTTCCATTGTAATCTTTTTACGCAAATCGTCTGTTTTACCGTAAATTCGGCGTCCATGCGAAATCTTGGTATATGAAAATAATAATTCCATATCACGACCAAAGAATTTGAATTCAGCGATTTTATGTTCAAACCATTTCTCGCATATTTTCGTATCACAATCAAATGTCCATGCATTTTCTCCCACTTTTTTCTTGAAAATAGCCATTAATTCTTTCGACGTATAATCGTCAACTTTAAACCGCCAGATAAATCGGGAATTTAATCCCTGATTTGCCTTGAAAAATGTTTCATTCATTTCTTCTTCATATCCTGCGACAATAACCATCAAATCCTCTTTATGGTCACTCAATGCCTCGCAAATCGTATCAATACATTCCTTTGAATAACTATCATTTGCATCATGATTGGCTAAAGAATAGGCTTCATCTATAAATAAACATCCACCTAAACATTCGGTAATTACTTTTTTCGTTTTTATCGCCGTTTGACCCAAATATCCGGCGACCAAATCATTGCGAGTCACTTTTTTAAACACATTGTTTTTCAATATCCCGATTTTGGAATACATTTTCCCCATAATCTTGGCTATTTCCGTTTTACCTGTTCCCGGTGGACCATAAATAACCGTATGTTTGAAATCGGGTTCTACCCCGACATGCAAATTCTGCACAAAATACAAGATTTGGTCAATAATTGAATTCTTGAATTGATTGAGACCGATAAGCCCATTCAATAAAATCAACTCTTCTTTTATATTATGCAATGCTTTCAAATCAATATTATAATCGGTATCTTCCTTATACTCGTATTGATTTATAATATCTATTAAATCAGTCAATTTTGAAACTGCCGTATCAATTTGAACCTTATGTAGCTTTATTGTAAGTGCTTGTTCTTGAGTGGTAGATGTAATGGGACCAGATGACGGACCAGATGACGGTTCACAACATGATAATGTGCATGTATTAGCTACATAAGGATTTATATATGGTATTGTGCTTGTATTCCATATAGATGAATCATACATATTATAATACATTGGATATTGTGTATTATCTATGATTTGACTATATCCCGAATATAAAAATGAACAATTTGTATTAGTAGTAGTCATATTAGTCGCCGGCTTGGATTTTTTGGCGGGTGAACGTAAAGATAAAAGTGTATTATGACCAAATCCTTTTCCTATAAACTCGGTGGCCGAATAATTATTATTTGTATAACTCGCATTTATGTTCTTGGTAATATTAGAAAAATCCACATATTGTAATTTTTTCTGATTTTTATAATTATCAAGATATTGAATGAAACCGGTAGTATTATTTGTCTTCATTTTTAGTGTTGACGTAATAAAAAGTAATACATCATATGTCTATATTATTTTTATTTATTATATGTGTATACACAGACACATGTATAGATATAGGCCAATAAATCTAATACAACATTATATAATGTAACTGGCCCCCCAAATATAGCAACAATGCAAAATGCATATGGCGTTACTTACTCAAATGGTGCTTTATTTGTAGCAACTAACATGAACATCACAATTATTACATAAAAAATACAAGAAAAACGACAAAATATTTATGAAAATAATATAGAAAATTGATTCGTAAATATATTTAATTAGATTAATCATATTTCATAACAATAATAATAATACAATGAATCCTACTAATATTATGTGCGATAGCAGACAGGAATCAGGTTTGAGTTTGAGTTTGAATGATATAAGTCAATCTATTTCACGGACAGAAGATACTGCTGCTACAGTAGTGTCTTCCGTTCCAACTGTTATAAAAAAACTAAAAAGGAAGTTTACTGTTGATAAAGCACCAATTATTATCAATGAATCTACCCAGGTATTAATGGATATGATGAAAGATGAAACACACCTTGCCCGATTGAAATGCGATATTGAAACATCCACATTCTCTAATGAGGGTAAATCCGTTTTATCACATCTCGGTGACTACGTGGAAGAACCCTATGCATTAATTGAGTCGTATTTTCGAGGACATCATTTGGAGCGTTTGGTGCGTCACCAGATTGAATCATACAATCATTTCATCGGTTATCAAGTTCAGAGAACTATCCAGATGTTCAATCCAGTCACGATTCACTCTGAGAATGACTTTATTCCAGACAAAGGGAAATATTTCCTTGAAGTCGTGATTTCATTTGATAATTATAAATTATATCCCCCACAGATTCACGAAAATAATGGTGCAACTAAGTTGATGTTTCCTCAAGAGGCCAAACTCCGGAATTTCACCTATGCTAGCACGCAAACGGTCGACATCAAACTCGACTATGTTGTTCGCACTGCCGATAATCTGGATAATCCCCACATTATTACCAAAATATTACCTAAAATCAATATCGGCAAAATGCCTATCATGTTGAAATCCAATATCTGTGTTCTTAGCCAGAACCGATACATTGACCCTATCTTAACGGGTGAGTGTCCAATGGATTGCGGCGGATATTTCATAATCAAAGGTTCGGAGAAGACCGTATTAGGTCAAGAACGTGCAGCCGAGAATCGCATTTATTGTTTTGATGGGAAAAATACGACAAAATGGAATTGGTATGCCGAAATCAAATCAGTGCCGGATTACAAGTGCATTTCTCCCAAACAAATTGAGATGATGATTGCATCCAAAAACAACGGATTCGGTTACGGCATGTATATCACAATTCCCCGAATCAAGAATCCGATTGAATTATTCGTATTATTCCGAGCACTCGGTGTTTTAAACGACAAGGCAATTTGTGAATATATTCTACTGAATATTGATGACGAGAAAAATGCGGAATTATTGCTATGTTTGCAGGCATCTATCATTGATGCTAATAAATATATGAATCAAGAAGACGCATTAAAGCATATTATCAGTTCAGTCGCATATACGCCATTTAATATGGATAAAGAGACGGGTGCACGCAAAAAACACGATTTTGCGATTGAGGTATTGAATAACGATTTATTCCCTCATTGCCGCACTCTTCAACAGAAACTTTATTTAATAGGTCATATGGCGAAAAAGTTATTGCAGACGAGTCTCGGATGGATTCCTACAAATGACCGCGATTCTTATCTAAATAAACGCATTGAATTGACTGGAACATTGCTAAATAATTTATTTCGCAACTATTTCAATAAACTAGTCAAGGAAATGCAAAAACAGATTATTCGCGAAATAAATAACGGGTCTTGGCGTTCTACCGAAGATTACGAGAATATTGTGAATATGACGAATATTTATAAAATCATGAAATCATCTACTATTGAGAACGGCATTAATCGTGCATTATCCACTGGCGATTTTAGTATTAAGCAGGCGAATAGCAGTAAAGTCGGTGTTGCCCAGGTTCTTAATCGTTTAACATATGTCGCCAGTTTGAGTCATCTTCGACGCATCAATACGCCGCTTGAAAAAAGCGGCGAATTAATCGCACCACGCAAGTTGCATAATACGACTTGGGGATTCTTATGTCCTGCCGAAACGCCAGAGGGTCAATCTATTGGTATCGTAAAGAATATAAGTTATATGGCTCATCTCACTATTCCCACAAATAGTGCATCTCTATATGATTATGTGAAACCCGATATTTTATCAGTAGATGATACTAATCCGCATGATTTATATGGTAAAATCAAGGTGTTTATCAATGGAACATGGGTTGGCGTGGCGAAAGACCCGATGCAATTATATAACGATATCAAAGACAAAAAATACCGCGGGATTATCAACGTCTATACGTCAATCGTATTTGATTTCAAAATGATGGAGATTCGTATCTGCAATGACGGTGGTCGTCTAGCCCGTCCAGTATTGCGTGTGCGAGATAATCAGGCAATTATTACACCGGAAATTATTGAGAAAATAGCGAACAAAGAATTGGCTTGGAACGATTTAATCACATCATGTCGCATAGACGAGTCAGTGATTGAATACATTGACCCTGAAGAGCAGAATTATTCAATGATTGCGATGAAGGCCAAAGATGGTTATTTGCACGATGTTAAAAGCAAAATCAACTATACGCATTGCGAGATTCATCCCAGCACGATTTTCGGCGTTTTGGCGTCATGCATTCCTTATCCCGAGCATAATCAATCACCGCGTAATACATACCAATGTGCGATGGCTAAACAAGCGATTGGAGTATATGCGATAAATTACGACCAACGTATGGACAAAACTTCATACGTATTATCGTATCCTTCGCGACCTTTGGTTGATACCCGAATCATGAATTTCATTCATTTGAATCAAATCCCATCAGGCACGCAAATTCATGTTGCTATCATGTCTCACACGGGATATAATCAAGAAGATTCCGTGCTGGTGAATAAAGGTTCAATTGACCGCGGTCTATTTATGGCGACGATTTACCACACGGAAAAGGACGAAGACAAGAACATTATTCGTGATGAGATTATTCGTTGCAAACCCGATGCATCCAAGACCAAAGGTATCAAGTTCGGCAATTACGAAAAGCTCAATCCGAGTGGATTCATTCCCGAAAATAGTTTGGTCGAGAATCGCGATGTGATTATCGCGAAAACGGTGCCTATTAAAGAGAATCGCAATGATTTAACAAAAACAGTCAAATATGAAGACCAAAGCAAGACATTCCGCACAACCGAAGAGACATATATTGATAAGAATTATACGGGTCGTAATGGTGATGGATACAATTTCGCCAAGGTGCGTGTGCGAATTTTGCGTAAACCCGTTTTGGGTGATAAGTTTTGCGCGATGCCGGGTCAACAGGTTCTGACTGACCACGGATGGCTTGAAATCCAACATGTTGATATTACGCAACACAAATTGTGCACTCTAGACGAAAACGGAAAGCTATGCTACGAGTTTCCCAGTGCGAAATTTGAATATGACCACGACGGCGATATGTATTCCATTAAAAATAAACAGGTTGAAATCGTTTGCACATTGAATCATCGTTTATACGTTCAACGCCGAGTAAAGAACGCCAAATATGAATTGATTGAAGCCAAAGATGTTATGGGTAAAATGGTGCGATTTCAAAAGACTATGGAGAATGCGTATCCCGATGTTCCAACGATTCGTATCGGTGATGTGGATTACGATATGGATGCGTGGTTGCAATTTGTGGGGATGTTTATTAGTGATGGGCATTGTGATAAAAATGGAACTGGAACATATTTAAGTGCATTAAAGGAGCGTAAAACTGATTTTAATAAAAGTATATTTGAAAAATTAGATATTGATTATACGCACCATGAAGATGGTAAGTTCTTTATATCCGGTTCTAAGTATAGACATGTTTATGAAGAGTTACATCAATATTTGTTAGGTGCATTACATAAAAAGTTACCAGAATATGTATGGACATTATCGCAGAGGCAATCTATTGTATTATTGGAAGCATTATTACAAGGAGATGGTTCAACAATGCAATATAAAGGTGAAGATGAATTTAGCCGATATGGAACTATCAGCAAACAATTAGCAGATGATATTACCCGTTTAGCATTACATTGCGGGTGGTCAGGAATTGTTAAAATTGCAGAAGAACCCACTGGTATTGCCCGTATTGGAAAACGTAATCTAGGTTCACGGGCAGGGACCACGGTTTCAATCACACAACAACATACATATTACAAGGTAAGTATTATCCGAAAACAAAACCAGCCATGGATTAATAAAAAAGTAAACGATTCAAACCAAGAAATGCTGATAAAATATACTGGAAAAGTGTATTGCGTTGAAATGCCGAGTTCTCACACCTATTACATGCGAGAAACGACAAATAGCCCTTGTCTCATTGTAGGAAACAGTTCAAGACATGGACAAAAAGGGACCTGCGGTAACATCATTCCCGAGTGTGATATGCCTTTTACGAAAGAAGGATTGCGACCCGACATTATTATAAACCCGCATGCAATTCCTTCGCGTATGACGATAGGTCAATTAAAAGAAACGCTATTAGGAAAGGTCTTGTTGCAACTGGGAATGTTTGGAGATGGGACAAGTTTCGGTAATTTAGATGTGAAGACGATAGCCGAGCAGTTGCAGAAGTTGGGATATGAGAGTTATGGAAATGAAGTGTTATATAATGGATTAACCGGTGAGCAGTTGGAGACGAATATATTTATCGGTCCGGTATTTTATCAGAGATTGAAGCATATGGTGAATGATAAGCAGCATAGTAGGTCGATTGGTCCGATGGTGAATTTGACGCGTCAGCCGGCGGAAGGTCGTAGTCGAGATGGTGGTTTCCGTATTGGCGAGATGGAGCGAGATGTGATGTTAGCACACGGAATGTCGAAATTTTGCAGAGAGCGATTATATGAAGTATCGGATAAATATAGCACACATGTATGCAAAAGATGTGGGATGGTAGCATCATATAATGATGGGTCAAAACGCCGAATGCATGATAAAGATGATATGACTATTCATAAGTGTAATACATGCGGAAATATGACGGAATTTGCGCGGGTTGAAATACCATATGCATTCAAATTGTTGTCGCAAGAGTTGCAGACGATTAATATTGTTCCTAGATTGATTACGGAATAGTTGTATCATAGTTGTATCATAGTTGTATCATAGTTGTATCATAGTTGTATCATAAAATTACGCAAGATAAATGTATATTTTTTATGTTGTGAAGATATAACATAAAAAATGGAACCCGATAAAAACCAGGTTGAAGATAATTCGTTAATAAATGATATTAGGTATCCAGGAGATTTCAAAGGGTATTCATTTTCGCGATATAAAAAAACAGATGTCCAAAAAACAATGGTAGAAAATATGTTGAAAGGTAAAGTCGAGCCGGCGTGTTATTGGTGCGCGGAATTGATATGTGCAGGTCATTTTATGGATGTATGGGAAACAATATTGCACTATATGGGAAAATATATACATTTAGGTAATCCAAAATTGGTAATCTATTTGGATATGCGATATGATATGTTTAGAACGCTCATGTCTCAATCTCATTATACGAATGAACATGATGCACGGAATAATACCAAACTCCGCAAATTATTTGCCGAGATTATATGCACTCTCACATTATCCAATAAAAAACATAGTTTTGAACACCACAAAATCAATAGAGAAGAAGAATTTGATATCACACAAATGACTGAACGATTAAAGGCAACATCAGTGAGCTTTATAGAACCCATTTTTTTACAAGGTGACCCGAAAGAATTGCTAATCGCAATCAACGAATTTGCATATCATATAGCAGGAGAAACGAATAATATGTCTCAAGCCTGCTATTGGATAGAATGGGTAATAGAATTTGATTTAATCTGCAAAAAACGAAAAGAGCCGTGTTATTGTAGTCGCCGAAAAACGATGAAAGTAGACAATAAATTCCAAAAAGATATAATATGGTTGGTATGGGATGGAATAATGCACTATGGTAAAGCCAGAGGGGCTTATGTTGAAAAATTATTAGGGGCACTACTCAATTTATTTTGTATAAAGTATACGACAGCAAGTTGCAAAAAACGCCGATATTTATTATATTATGCGGTGGCGTTAGTCACAGAACCTATACCTACGAATGTAGAATTAATGCCGAAAAAAGAAATATTGTTAGCTGTAGTTGAGCAAATAAATCAGGTATATAAACAAATTAAGAAGAACGAAGAAAGCCCAAATACCGAGTATTTATTTTCAAATTTAGATAAACAACATGCATTTGAAAAATCAATGCGTAAAATGGAGATGATGGATTCAATGAGTTTTGTGCCGCGAAATATAGAAAACCCCGATAAAACGGTATAGTAATATCAACAATTATATATAGTATATGAAGCAGTATTATCTGAATACCCATCTCTCTGTTTACCGATTCGTTTAGTAAAACAAAACCAGTTATCTTTCTGCTGCAATGTTTTCCAAATTTGGTCATTTGCCCAATTCCAATGTTCGCCAGTTTGTTCTAATTTGAGGATTGCCCATGTATATAAATCAATCAGTTTATCATAATATTTTTCATTGACTAAATAAGCGGATGCAGTTTGAGCAGCCAATACGCGTGTTACAAATGGGAATTCTTTTATATCACACGATTCAATTAATAAATATCCTAACATACAAACATCATAATCTAATTTACTATCAAAGAATTGGTCTAATTCTTTATCAAATTCTTCTTTTGATACCAAGAATTCAAAATCATCTTCAAAAATCAAAATATTTTTATAATTGCGAGATTTGGCTATCTTCAATACTTCTAAATGAGAATATCCGCACCCCACTATTCCTTGCGTATGAGATATTGCATTAAACCGTTCGGCTTCTAATCCCATACTAGATAATTCGGCGTTTATTTCAATAAACCGGTCTAACCGATGATCCAAATTGATATAGATAATTTTATCTATCTTATGCGACATATTAGCAAATAATATAGTATATTTCTATATTATTTCAACTAGAATGATGCTCCAAAAGTGCTACCTAAAACACTATTTGCCGCCATGGGACCCATATTAGAAGCATAATCTTGGCCGCCTCGCATCATAGAGTCATAAGTATCATTTGACTGACGAGTCGTGGCGACTGGTGCAGGGGGAAACATGGTAGTTTGAACTTGAGAATTGTCTAAATAATCGGCTTGGCTTGAGGTATGAGAAGACATTGCTTCATTTATTCGGACCTTTTTTTTCATATTAGATTTTTTCTCATCCGACGCCGTTCCATTCCATAAATCGGAAATGCGGTCAACTAAAATATTTACCTTTATACCCAACTTGGTTTGAATACTTAATACAATGATTAGGAACGCCAATATTACATTAGTCAACGTCAAGTTTTCGTATTTGAATCCACTGTAAGTAGGTATAAAAGAAATCGTGCGATGAATCACAATAATTCCGCAAAACATCACAATTAATTGGATGAATACTTCTACTAAAAGTTCTAAACTGGATTTATCGCTATCTGCTTCGGGAATAAATCGCTGGATTAATTTATTCAAAATCACAATGGGAATTACGCCCATGACCGAATATTGAACGACATTCAAAATCTCGGCCTTGCCCTCTTCAGTTGACGAAAATACGTGGTTAAAAAACGATTTTTTATTAACGTCCTTGGTTTCTTGCAAAATATCCATACTATACTATAAGCTTTGATTAGAAAAATATATTTGTGTTCATCTAATTACACCGACCGAAAAAAAAAATGAGACAAGATTATTCTAAAAAATAAAATAAAAATTATCGGTCATTTTTCCTTCTTTATTTGCTAAATTGAATTATCAAATCGGTGGTGTAAAAGCACCTTTTTTCATAGGCATTAGACTACATTTGATGACCGCTTCATTTTTTTCTTCGTTATAAGGTTTCGGTGGTTGGTCTATTTTGCCGAACCAAGAAATTGAATATTGTAGAATACGAATATTATGAATACCAATAAATCACATAAATACAAACAAATTATAATTGTATTATGGCTATAAGAGAAGAATCCCAATATCTAAACCTAATCCAAGAAATCATAGATAAAGGTTCATACGAAATGGGGCGAAATGGTGCAACATATTCCATATTCGGCCATTCTATGCGATTTTCATTACGCGATGGAACAATTCCGTTGCTAACAACAAAGCGAGTTGCTTGGAAAACTTGTTTACATGAATTATTATGGTTTATACGCGGGTCTACTAGCAATACAGAATTGCAGCAAGCCGGGGTACATATATGGGACCTAAATTCAAGTCGCGAATTCTTGAATAGTCGCGGGCTACAACATTTGGATGAAGGCGATTTAGGTCCCATATATGGCCATCAATGGCGGCATTTCAATGCACCCTATACCAATTCGGCAGCAGATTATTCCGGGAAAGGCATTGACCAATTGCTAAATATAATAAACCAATTGAAAAACCCTGAAACGCGGTCATCTCGACGACTCGTCATAACGGCATGGAATCCGCAGCAAATTGACGAAATGGCGTTGCCCCCGTGCCACATAATGATGCAATTCAATGTTCGCGATAATCAATATTTATCGTGTGCATTATATCAGAGAAGTGGGGATTGTGGTTTAGGCGTTCCATTCAACATCGCATCATACTCATTTTTGACGCATATTTTAGCCAAACATTGTGGACTAATTGCCGAAGATTTTGTCTATTTCTTGGGAAATGCACATATTTATGAAGAACATTTAGACGGTTTGAAAACCCAATTATTGAAAGAACCATTTGATTTTCCCAAGATTTATGTAAAAACAATGCATACCGATATTACAGAATATACAATTGATGATATAGAATGGACCAAATCGTATATATCACATCCCAGTATCAAAATGACTATGAAATAAATATATTCGTTTGGTATTCGCACAAAGTATCGTGTTTAAGTGTATAAATATATTTACCTAAAAATGAGTAGTTCAAATGCCGCCGCCAAAAAACGAAGAGCCCCTGCTAGTACAGAACCGCCTTCTCCCGTATCGGGACGTCAAACTCAATCTCAACCTGGACATAATACGGCCGGATTAACTTTACCACAAGTCATTGCCCTTATAGATAAACGGTTAGTCAATTTAGAATCATTTATGAGCGATACCAAACAAAACCCTATGTCTATTCCTAATCAAGCCAATATAACACAATCCCTTGAAAACCTGAATTCTGGCGAAACATTAGGAACCAGTTATTTAGAAGAATTTAATAGTCGTTTTGAAATCTTGGCGGATGAAATCGCAAACATGAAAAATATTGTATTGAGTTTGCAATCATACACAATGGATGTTAACAAAACCTTGATGGATGAACGCATCCGTATCTTGTCTGAAATAACGGGCGAAGAAATCGCAGGTCAAACCAATCTAGAAAATCAAATTACGTATGAATTATCTGGGGGTGAATCAAATACGACTATCTTGGCCTAATCTACATATCCACAAAAATTTAGTAGAAATACAATTAGTAAAAATATATAAAATTTAGTATTTATATATTTGTAGTTAGTTAGCATTTTTACAATATAATGAATAATACGGATTCAAATATGCTTGAATTGTTGAATAAAATGAAGACTGATTATTATACAGAATCAAAACCCAATATTTTCTTTAAAAGTGCGCAAAAAATTCAATGTGCAGAAACAATATCAAAGAATATTGAATTGGCTACTCTTTTAGGACAAACTGCATATATTCTAACAAATAATGAACAAAATTATCAAAAAAACATTATTTATATTGAATATCCATTATTCAAATTATTTGCGAATCCGGAAAATTATACGGCCATTGTGGGTCATCTCATTAATTTAATCATGATTTTTATAAATAAAAACGCAACATATGAAATGCATATTAATTTAAAAGGGTTTACTATTTCAGCGGCTGAGCGATATAAACATATTATACAACTATTTTGCAATGAATGTTGTAGTCTAGCTAGCACTACAAATATTAGTTTTGTTGAGAATTTGACCATATTTAAAATATATCATACACCATCCGTCATGGAACATATTTCGCGTATATTTTCGGCAATGACTGACCCATCAGTTAAACAGAAATTGGTATTTTGCACAAAAGCCGAATCGGACGGACTTTTGCTACAATTATTACTATAATAATAATAATAATAATAACATAAAAACCTAATTTGATAACAATACAATATAATATGAATATTGTTATTAATAATTTGGAAAAAGCTGATTGTTTCGCCGCCATTTTCCAACATATCAAATTATTAACCGACCATATTAATATTAGTTTTGAGACTGGACGCCTATATATCCAAGCAATGGATTCATCCAAAGTCAGTATTTTTGAGATTATTATTCCTAAAGCTTGGTTTGATGAATATACATTTTCATCAGATGATGAATCTGGTATCACAATCGGGGTCAGTTCGGCGATTTTATTCAAAATATTGAATACACGCGATAAAGGTCAAGTAATGAATATCATATTTGACCAAGAAGAAACCGACAAACTATTCATCCATTTCACTGGTGAAAATAAACAGAATTTTGATAAACATTTTGACCTTCCACTAATAGATATTGAGATGGAGAATATGGGTATTCCCGAGATTGAGTATCAGGCTGAGATGTCTATCCCATCCGCCAATTTTGCGAATATGGTGAGTCAATTAAAATTATTTGGCGAGACAATGGAAATCCAGTGTTCAGAAGAGAAAATCATGCTTTATTCTACGAGTGTAGATAGTGGAAAAATGTGCGTAGAAATCAAAATAGACGATTTAACGTCGTTTTGTATTAATGAGGGCGAAGAAGTTGTATTATCATTTAGCTTAACATATTTGCATCATATTTGCATGTATCATAAATTAGCGAAGGATATTGAAATCAAAATCAGGGCGGATTATCCGATGCGTATAGATTATGATTTAGGAGAAGGAGCCAAGATATTGTATTATTTGGCGCCAAAAATGAGCGACAACTAAAACCTATATATTTTAGTAAATAAAAATATATAAGTGTAATATATATATATTGAAAATGGTTAATGCATGGATGAAACACGTTACTGATACGTTCAAAACTGGAAAATCAAAAAGCCCCAATTTTTCATTGAAAATGGCTATGAAAGCTGCTAAAAAAACATATAAAAAAATAAAGGGTGGAAAAGATATGGGAGCTACACCCACTGGTGGTGACTCTGCTGTACCTTATACAAAAGCCGGCGTTGGTGCACCAGTTATGGGCGGTAACCATACACCAGTAGCTCATGTAGCAGGTGCTGTCGCCAATGCAGCTGGTTTAGTCAAAGGCGGCAAATCTCGCCGAAGAAAATCATCTAAAAACTGCACTCGTCGCAGAAAACACTAGACTACTGAAGATTTGAATAATCATTGTTCATAAAATTGATTCTTTATTTAGTCAAATAATAATAAGTATAATCAGCTCTTATTATTATTATTAAATCACCCAGCAAAATGAGTCTAATGAATATAATTTATATGGTATATCAGGTAACAGTATTATCATTCCTTCTCCAATATGCGAATAAATTGTGGAACGATTTAATGCGTGAGCGATTCACGTATAAGAATTATCGGGGAGTTCGCATTTTTACAAAATACCCACACATCTTTCCCATTTTCCATGCGATTTGTTCTGCCCCGAAATTCCGTATGTGGATTGACGCGGTTAATTTAGACGATATTGATTTGCAAATGATTGAGATTACTGATGCGAACTTCTTTGGACAAATGAATGGCTTACATACAGACCCTAATAAGTTAGGGTTCTTGAAATTTACGGCAACTGCATTCAATCGTCATACGGGAAAACCGATGGACGGCATTGTCTTCTTACGAGGTCCATGTGCAACAATTTTGATTATTGTTACAGACGAAACTGATAAGAAATACGTATTAGTCGGAAACCAAGCCCGATTACCAGTAGGTGATTATATAAGCGAATTTATTGCGGGAATGTTTGACGAAAATTCGGGAGCGAAGGTGAATGCAGTTATGAAAAAGGAAATCAAGGAAGAGACGGGTTTAGAACTATTAGACAATGACCCAAATATGAAATCTTTAGGCAAACCCATTATTTTATCCGGCGGCGGGTCTGATGAAAAGGCCCATATGTTGGTCTGGAATACGGTTATTAATTCACAAAAAATCGCAGAAATGAAAGAAAAGGAATTTGGTGAACATGGAACGAACGAATCTATCCGTCTACGATTTTACGAGTATGATACTTTTGAAAATGAATTGGAAAATATCGGCGATGCAAAGACTGAAGTCGCTTGGTATAGATATATGAAACAAATCAATACTATACAAGTTGATGCAAATTCCAGTAAATCATGCGATTCATCAGATTTATCTGATGAGCCGGAATTGATTACACCAAAACTTAATAGAAATAGTTGGTTTTCTGTGAACAAAAACTAGGCAAAAGATTAGATAAAAAGATTAGTCAAAACATATATATAAATTTGTAGCTATTGTATACTAAAAATAATGGAGTTTTTCATTACTGTAATTATATTTATTATTGTGCTTTTTTTGTATGTGCATATTATTGACCAATATAAGCGAAGTGAAGACTTAGAAATATACGAAATGGATTATATAAATAATATTCAATTCCAAGAAACGTGTGATATAAAACAACCGGTTTTATTTGAATTCAAGCAAATAGAACCCGCGATTTTTGACCATATGCAAATAGACGCCATATCTAAAATAACAAATGATGATATAAAGGTATTAGATTCGCGTGATTATTATAAACAATACGACACTAACGAAAACGCTTCAATTGATTATATTGCCTTACCATATCAAAGTGCACAAAAATTGATAGAAACGGATACGAATTCCCATTTTTTTACCGAACATAATGAACAATTTATGGAAGAAACTGGCCTTTCCGCGAAAATCTTGGAACTATATGATGCTCATTTTAAACCTTTTGCGACAATACAAAGCCGTTGTGATTTTATATTTGGGTCAAAAGGTGCATATACTCCACTAAGATATCATACCGATTATCGCCATTTATTATGTGTATCTTCGGGGAAAATACAAGTGAAAATGTCGCCTTGGAAAAGCAGTAAATATCTATCGCCTATAAAAGATTACGAAAAATACGAATTCCGGTCGCCAGTTAATGTATGGTCTCCTCAAAAACAATATTTGCATGAAATTGATAAACTCCGATTCTTGGAATTTGATGTATTCGCCGGGCATATCTTGTATATTCCAGCATATTGGTGGTATAGTATAAAGTATTCAGATGACGTCGGTGCGTGTGCTTTTACATGCACATATAATACTGTGATTAATCATATTGCGAATATACCAGATATTGTGATGTATATGTTACAACAACAGAATATTACCAAGATTTATGCACAGAAAAAACATACACAAATAGACGCATTAGATTCATCCATAAATGGCGATGAAGTAAAAAATGTAGAAGAAGAAGTAAAAGAAGAAGTAAAAGAAGAAGTAAAAGATAATAATGTATTGCCGTCAATATAACCAAACTATAAATTCGGTGCGCGACAGAATGCACAATTAAACATATCATGTGCCTGGCTATTTGCATAGCATGATGCACATATTTGATGTGTGCACTGATAAAATATTTGTAAATGGGGGGAAGTATCACAAATTACACAGGTTAATTCGGATATTATCACTTTGGGACGAATATAAAAGACAGTTTCGTTACTGTATAATAGTATTATTTTGGTATTTTGTTCGTTTGGGTTTAATTTGACTGCTAACCCGGTTTCAGTATTACGATAATCAACCAGTTCAAAATCATCATCCGTATGAAAATTAAAATCTTGGCGAATTCGGGGCGTAATATCTCGGAAAAAGTCACCGGCAATTGTATCCACTCGGAAATCATATGTTTTATCTATACATGTATATGCAACTTTGAAGCGATATGAGCCGTTCATTCTTTATTTGATGTGGATAATATATTCTAGTAATAAGTATTAGAATATATTCAATTTTACAATTTTTGTTTTCGGGTTTTTCTTCGTTTTCTACCACCGGATTCTTTGCTGGATTGTTTACCTGGAGGCTTAGACACTTTTATTGGTTCTGCTGAGGTAGATGCAGACACTTCGTGTTCTAAACCGGGTTCAATATCATGATATTCTAAACCATTTATTTTGAACTGTAATCTTTTCAATAAATCTGTATAAAATTTATTCAATTGCTTTTCATAAATTTCCAATATTTCATTCGGTATATGTAATAAAGTTTTACCTGCAGTTTTTAATTGGATATAAATTGTAGTGAATGTTTCTCTAATTGTATGTGGTGATTTATTTGATTTATCTGGATATAAAAATTTATGTAAATCAGTTCTATTCGATAAATTGGTATTAATAAATTCATCGGTTATTCGTTTATTTTCTTCATACTGTGTTTCATAAAACCCATTTGAATTATACCATGATTTACCAGTAGTCAATAAATATAAACCAGCTAAGGAAAATTTAATGCCTTGTATATAAAGTGCTGATGTATCCACTTCAATAATAAGGGAAAACCCGAGAGTTTTTGAGAGGTTTATTAGAAGTGATAATATATGACTTCCGGTTCCAATAACTAAAGTTCTTGTTGATGTAGATTCGGCCGTAGGTGGATTTGAACATTTATCAATAGCTTTTACAATAATTTTGCGATTTATGATTTGTATTGCTAAACATTGCATTCCACTATGATAAACTTTATACACAAATACATTACGACTTTCATGGTATACTACTTCACGTTCTAATTCATATTTTATTTCAACAGGACCATCCGACATTTGTTCACTAAAAAATGATTGTAATAATTCAGTATAATCTATTTCTTTTTCTAAAAATTCGGCCATAATATCTTATACTATAATATACACATATATTTATGCATAATCTTTTGCCCAGTCTTTTGCCCAGTCTTTTGCCCATTCTTTTGCCCGGAATCATTATGATTTTATTAGATTTCATTTATCTCAATGCTAATCGCCGAATGTTTGAAGACCAAGTCGTGCAAATACAACGCACATCTCTCCAACCAAAAATATTGCCCATGGTTGTATGTTATTTATTGTTGATTTTCGGTCTATATTATTTTATTATCCGCCAACACCGTCCAGTATGGGATGCATTTTTATTAGGCTTAGTAATATATGGCGTATATGAATTGACTAACTATTCTATCTTGAAAAAATGGAATATACAAATGGTGGTTTTAGACACTGTATGGGGTGGAGTTTTATTCGCATTGACTACCTGGCTAACTTATAATTTACACCATTTACTAATTTAGTTCGCACAAATGCGAGCTAAATTCTTTAGGTCATTTTATTGTAAAATTGAATACGTATTATATCAAAATAAAATATGATATACAATCGCCACAATTACACAGAAATGAATTATTCGCCTAGCAGCACTGTTGCATTTACGGATTATACGGGCAATGCGTGCTTCATACAAATGAATACTATAATCAAATGCGATTCGTTAGGACAAGAGATAACTGGGCGAGTAACCGGATTCTACGATAATGAAAAGGGAAAAATGTTTCGCGTCTGGTGGACTCATCATTATGGAACTAACGAATTTAAAGTAGCATCATTTATTGAACAAAAAAATATAGATTATCATAAATTTACAACAACCGATACTGTTATACCAAAACCGGATGGTGTAGATACTACTGAACAATTGGGAAATAATTTACGTGATATTGTAGCCCGTCATACCATAAACTAAGGACGCGAATTCAAACTTGCAGGTTGTTCGTCGGGTTCATATCCAAATAATTCGCAAAATTCTTCATAATTAGCTTCATCCGAAAACTCTACCATTTTAATATTATGATTTTGTTCTCCCCCATAATCTTCTAACCGTTCTTTCCATATAGGCGAAAAAGCGGCATAATACATCCATTCATTTGCCCATTTATTAAATTGTGTTATATTTGATTCTTCTATGTAATCCGGTATAAATAAACGTTTCAATGATTTTCCGCACGGCGAATATTTACATACATTACGCAAAACTAGGTGAGCTGCATACGCGTCATCTTCCACCGTTTTATATTGAATTATATCTTTTTCATGCATTATTACATATATTCTTTTTTCTATTATGGGTTCGGGACATGCAGTATCCATGATTTTATGGTTTGAACATGGTCGTATCAGCATATTTCGCACTATAATCGCAACCGCACATTCTGGGTATTCTTCAGTATTAGACCACAATATCCCTTGTTTATTCAAGAAAAGTCCTAATTTGGGATTCAAATCAGCGTAAAAAGCATCGTAAATTTGCGACAATAAATATAATACTTCCAACTTGAATCCCGAATAATACAATTCATATGCCCAAAACAATGATTGGTCCAAATCATTGTCTATTATAGAATGTATTAGCGATAATTCAACATCTTGACGAATATACAAATATCGAGTTAACATGAATTCGGTAGTGATGTGAATCAATGGACCGGCAATCTCTTCCAGCACTATATAAACATTTTCAGTCATATTTTTAATTATTTTATTGTATATATTATGTGTGATTGAATAATTGTATTACAATAAACGAATATGTAATCAATTTTGTAAGAATATACATATTTTATCGAGTTATATGAATATTTTAGGAATATAATGTATATGATGGTGAAATCAAGAACTAAACGACGACGAATTACAACAAATAAAACAATGTCTGCTACTACTAAATCATCTACTAAATCCAATATTGTGCGAATGTTTATGGAAATGCTAAACGTCGTCAAATTATATCATTGGAAAACGCATTCTTATGCCCAACATAAAGCGACGGATGAATTGTATGAACGATTGAACGAACATATTGATAAATTCGTGGAAGTGCTTCTTGGTAAAGATGGGTCACGTGTTCATATGGCGGAAAAAAGGGTGGATTTGATTGACCCTGAATCAGTCAATGCTTTCAAAGACCGTATATATGAATATCGTGCATTCTTGGTAGATTTAAATCGGTATTTCAATACTAAACGCGATTCCGACTTACTAAATATTCGCGATGAGATTTTAGGGGATATTAATCAATTTTTATATTTGCTAACTTTTACTACATAATCATCATATGATTAGAATAATATCCCAACATCCCATATAATGTCGGCATATGTCTGGCTCCTTCGGGATACTGTCCCGTTAATTCTAATATAATCCGACTGTTTAATTTCATTCTAATTCGTATAATACGTTGACGTTCTGCGAATACTTTTCGCCAATGTCTTTGCACTAATCTTAGCCAATATGTTTTTATAATACATGAATATATGGTGTAATTGGATATACCGCTATTTGTTTGTTGACTTTTATGTAAAAGCGACATTTTCAAAATTTCCACCTTATTACTAGGGAATTCCGTGCAACTATATATTTGCAAATATCGCGAAATATCGCGAAATGGATAAATCATAAAAGTATTTGATTTTATAGCGATAGATAACAAATTTGCATCTTGATTATTATCATATAAACACGTTCCAATACAATACGACCCATCTTCCTTTTCACTTTCAACATAGTCTTGCTCTGCATTATAAATATCTTCGTAATCTTCTAATTCGCTTTCACCCGAATTTTCTGACCCAGAATCGTCATATTCTATTACTATATCATTATTATTCGCATATTCATCATCACTGCTTGAATCGTCCGCCAAGTTCTGATTATTTCCATAAAAGTGGTGCATTATTGATATATTATATTGAATGATAATATAATATATTCGGTTTAGTTAGAATCAATTTTCTTATTCATTGGTTCAAACATACAAGCTCTGCGTTGTAGCAATATATTTCAAGATAAGTCCATCAACTCCGCTCAATTTCTTCAAGAATTCCACTTCTCCCATTTCTTCGGCCAATGCCGATAGTTCGCGACTAATCGCACTGATTTTCATCATCGCTTTAGCAAAGTCCCCCGTTGATATCTGTTTTTCAGATAATCGTGTTTGTATAAACCATTTGCAGTCTTCTTCATTCGCACATTCAGTCCACCTCATGGAATCATCTATAATATCATATTTTAATACATCTTCATAATGGATTCCGGTTCGCATATCAGTTTCGTTTTCTTTCGCATCATATTCTTGGTATAATTTAGCAAAATCTATAACGAGTGCTTTCACTTTAGTATCATCGGTATGCGGAATACTATATCGCAAATCTTCGGGAACTTTGATATCAGCCAATGTAGATAGAAACCCGACTAGTTGTTTTGTCGTGAAATCGCGGAAATAATGGGTCGCCGTTATAGTTTCCGCTATAATAAGGGAATGGATTTCCGCAATTTTCGCCGCTATTATGCCGTTTGGTAATAATACATATGGTTTTGTGGTGGAAATAAACTCTTTATCCATTAAAATATTCAAAACACCTTGGATTTTGTCGCCGATGAACCGATGTAAATATTCCAATGCATCTTCTTCGGTTTCCAAGATTTTCGCACATTGTTGATATTCTCGCATAGATTTCGTATCATTTAACCATGTTTTGTTTCCGTCTTGGATATTCTGTATTTCTCTCTCAATTTCTTTTCGCTTTTTATTCACTGAACCTTTTAGTTTAGCATCTAATCCTAAATATTGAAGACAAATTTCGGCAGGAGTTTTAGCCAATTTCAATGAATCGGTTTTTTTCGCCAAGAGTTGTTTTGTTGCGGCAACAATTTCTTGTTGGACTATTATACCATCTTGGATTTCGCCGAATATCATAGCTTTTTCAACAAATCCTGCAAAATCGGTTATACCATTATTCATTAGATTTAGGATAACCGAATATGATATACGGAATTTGGATATCAGGGCTTGCGGTTTACCGCCCAACATCATTTTATAATTAGGCAATGCAGGCACGGGGAACAGATTGTTGCAGTGAACCACGTGTCCAACCGTATCAATCCCACGGCGACCTGCACGACCAGCCATTTGCGTATATTCATGCGAATATAGTGGTCGTTCACTCCGTCCATCAAACTTGCTTATTCCCGTCATAATTGCCGTCTTAATAGGACAATCCAGTCCAATAGCGAATGATTCAGTGGCGAATAAAAGCTTGATATATTTCTTGGAAATCATGAGTTCTACGATTTCACGTAATATAGGTATCATACCCGAATGATGGATACCAATACCCTTTTCCAATAATCCGACCAATTCCTGATATTCGGGTAAATTCAAATATTCTTGGTAATTCGGCAGTTTTCTCACAATTTGTTCGCATTCGCGTCTCACGATATACCCAACTTTACTATCATCTTCTAATAAGGGTATTGTGAGTTCATTTGCACATGCTTCCACATTTTTCCGCGAGAAAACAAAGGCAATTGCTGGTAGCATATCGCGTTCTCTCAAGAATAGGGCGAGATTATTCAAAACGTGTTTGCGTTTCATAAATACATGTTTAGTGTCGAAAATCTTCTGGATTTTGACGACTTCTTTATGTCCCGAATCTTGGAAAAGGCCGTGTTCATTTTGTAATAGAATCAATTTATTAGTATTATCGCGAACGTCTTTTTCAATTACTTTATCTTTTAAGTTTTTTATCATAGATTCGGTGGTCGTCATATAAGCATAATGACTTAGAGGCACAACACGGTGATGAGTTGAAGACAAATATACTTGTTTTTGCGATATATCCTTTTCGCACCATTTAGCAAATCGTTCCGGGTCATCAATCGTGGCTGATAACATGACCATTTGGATATGTGCAGGCAACATGAGAATCGTCTTTTCCCATACTTGACCGCGTTCTGCATCATTAATATAATGGATTTCGTCAAATATGACGCATCCTAATTCTATCTCAATATCAATTTTGAAGTCGAGTGATATAGATGCCGTTGTCTTGGACCTTGATAAAGCATTCATCAAGATTTCCGTAGTCATAATAATCACATCGGCTTCGGGATTTGTCTTGATATCACCAGTCATTAAGCCAAACCGAATATGCGGATACTTGTGACTGAATTCGTAATATTTTTGATTAGATAGGGCTTTAATAGGACTCGTATAAATCACCTTTTTCCCCAAGCCAGTGAAATGAGTAATCGCAAATTCGGCAGGCAACGTTTTCCCTGACCCAGTATGTGCAGTAATAAGTGTATGATGTCCTTCAACAATTGCTTCTATCGCATATTTCTGAAAATCACTCAATGGATAAGGATATTGGTCAAAATGCGAGGCATATTTTAATGAATTCGCTGCTGGATAAGGGTCTTTGCAAATAACAACCATTTTGTTTAGTCGGTATAATATGTAGGCTTGTCTTTATCTTCGTTTTACATCTAGATTATTTATCAATTTTCTACAATAAATATAGTATACTTTATATTATACTATATTATACAACGCAATAATGGATATTAATCAATCAAATAATTCTATATATGGCCTTGCCCAAGGTGTTTCATATGGTCAAAATGAGCGAGTAGATGAATTAAATAGTCGTATGGCTGAACGCCAATTTTCCGACCAGCCATTGAAACCCCAGTTTGATATTCGGGCAGTATCAACCAAATATGCACTTTTTCCGATGGTTGACCGCCGAACTACGGCAAAAGTTCCATACAAAGAATATTTAGACCATTCCGCCGACTCGAATTTTTGTCCCAATATGCGACGTGGACCAAATGATGGATTCAGCCGAAATGTAGAAATCGAGTCCACATTACGTAACCAATACTTTGCTTTGCAACACGGAGCTTACCAAGGCGAATACATACCCAGTTCAGGTAGTGATTTGTATAAAGTGGAGGTATATGGCCGACAATGCGAACAGACTCATAATTTCGCCCAGTTTACATTTGACCAAACCGCACATAAAAATGTCGCAAATGCCCAACATGTAGGCAAAGATACCTTTTGGAATAATACGCGAACACAACTTCGAGCCACAAATATGGACAAATAACATGGCCAAATAACATGGCCAAATAACATGGCCAAATAACATGGCCAAATAAACTACGTAAAAATATCAAAATATGATATATCAATAAAATATAATATTATGTTATCAGATATACAAAATTTTATATTTCCCAGCGACTCCAATAAATTATGGTTTAGAGTATTATTTATATTAGGATTAATATTAATTATTATTGTTGCATTCAAACAAATCAATACCGATGCATATCATGAAGGGTTTTCCCAAGATTTACCTTTTGTAGTGAAACGCGACGTTGAAATATACGACGATTTCTACGTAGAATTATACGATAAAATAAATCAACCTGAAAAGCAATCCACTTTTATTATTGAAAAGGTCATTAAAATGACGCAACCGTCGGAAAAGAGCATCATGTTAGATGTCGGTTCGGGGACAGGACATTTAACTAATGAATTGAAAAGGGCGGGGTATCAAGTTTATGGAATAGATAAATCCCAAGATATGGTAACATTCTGTGAAACCCAATATCCCGCGGTTCCCATCAAATGTGGTGATATTATGAGTCCAATGTCGTATGACCGCAATACGTTTACCCATATTATATGCACGAATATGATGATATATCATTTCAAAGATAAGGTGGAATTTTTCCGCAATTGCTATTATTGGCTATTACCAAATGCCTATTTGATATTGCATTTAGTTGACCGCGAAAAGTTTGACCCGATTATGCCCGCAGGTAAACCCGTGTTACTCGGGTCGCCCCAGAAATATTCATCAGCTCGTATAGTAGATACCGAAATTGATTTTGTAGATTTTAAATATAAATCTTCATATGATTTTGCGAATGAGAAGACAGTGGTATTAACCGAAATAATGACTGATGGATTGTCGCATCATGTGCGACAAAATGAACTGACTTTATATATGGAAAATTATAATGATATTTTGACTATGGCCCAATATTGCGGATTTATCGTACAGGGACAAGTGAATATGGGGGATTGTATTGGCGACGAACATCAATATATTTTCGTGTTGGAACGAACTCTATAACCGACTTTGTATTTTTACGATAAATATATATAGTATTACAAAAAGTAATACATTAATTACAAATTCACTGCATATATGTTCATGTAATATTATTCCTAAAAATAATTATATATATACAAATATATAGACAATAATGAATTGGAATATACCCGACGCTAGTGGAATCGTAATTATTTCCTCTTATACGGTAAGCATACCGAATTATGCGTTTGCTAATAGTAAGACGTTAAAGACTATTATATTTACACAACCGAGTGCTTTGCGTTCAATCGGGGCATGTGCATTCCAAGATTGCCCGAATTTGAAAGGTATATTGATACCAAATACGGTTGAGAATATTGGTGATAATGCATTTAATGGATGTATTGGTTTAACACGTATATCTTTACCGAGTTCTATGAAAATGGTAGGCAGCCATGCATTTAAAGGTTGTGCTTGTTTAGCCCATATTATAATATCACGCGGAATACTTAGCCAAGTGCCGAGTTGGGATATTCCCGCCGATTTGACTCCATTTATTCGGGTAAATACAATAGAACAAAATATAACCATTTATAAAACAAATATAGATACATTTGACTGGGCGAATGGGGTGACTATTAGCACAGGAATCGCAATCACTTTTGGCGAAGAAATCACAATTACATCATCCATTATCAAAAACTGGTGGTAATCCGATTATTTTTGAGTTTTCTTGGAAGTATGATGTATAATTGGTATAGTCGCAGTAATATTTAGAGTCAAATCCACCATTTGGTATACTTCTTTGGAACAGTCTTCATCAAAAATAGATTCATTCATTATTTTATCTAATTGTTTCAAATAATGAGTCGCCAATTTAGTGCTTTTTTGCGTATCTATCATACATGCATTAAATTCAATCACATTTTTATCAAATTTAACCGATAAATTAGCAAAATCTTCCACTACTAACTGGGTCGATGCATTGATTACATTATCCGCCAACATCTATAATATCATATACTTATATATGATATTATCGCAAAACTTTGATTCATTTACAGTGCATGTTCAATCACGCATTAATATATTAAAAATAATACAGTTACTATCATGTAGACCATATGGTAAATTCCGTAATTCACACTGGTATCACAACCGTCACACTTGTATCGGGAAGAGAACATGCGAGTTATAATTATTTAGGAATTTATAGTGTGGATATATCATATAATATGGAAACTTGGGCCGAAGAAAGTGAAAGTGGAGTAGATAGTATAATAAAAAAACCGATAATTGCGGGAACTATTATAAATCGGCATTTAATCCAGACAGTTGAGACTATTATTTCGTCATATGAATTGAGAGAAAAGTATTCAACCAAGCTTACAATGCAAAGTTTGACTGTGATTGAACAATTAATAAAAATAAAACCGGAATTTTTTCGGGGGGTAGAAAGCACATTTGTGCGAAATATAGATGATGGTAAAATACAATCGCATGAAGTGCCTTATATTATAACATTGATTTTGAAGTTATATAATATAGTAATTGATTTGAATATAGAAAATAATCAATCATATGAAATACCGGCAGATACCTGCGGATTTATATTGAAATTTATATTTAGCGTGATTATTCGGGAAAACTTGATAAAATTGGATAATGATACGGAAGCCACTTTATTGATATTATGCTATGATAATATTATTGATGCATGCGTCAATTTACTCAAACAGAAACCGTTCAAACCTTTGACGGTTTTAGTGACGTCGCCTTCACCAGTTATCCATAAGCAAAAGAGTAAGTGCTGTTGCTGGTAAATTGTATATTAGTATTTTGAACGGTTAGAAATAGATGCGATTATCTCTTCAAAATATTTTCAATTCAACATATAACAAAATGCGTATATGTTGAAAACCACAAAAATCATTGTATATCAATCATACAATATCACAAGTCAAATCGTCAATAAGGTTTATTATGTTTTTACGAATATATTTACCAAGATTTTCACTATTATTCTAAAAACGGATATTATATTACCCGATATTTCGGCGTTTTTTTTCGTCTTTATTTTATCCGGGCTTTTCACGTTTGCTTATATAAAAATCCGCTATCCGTTTTGGAATATTCAACCCGTATTTCATACCTATGATATTTGGCGATATGCCTATACGACACCTTTTATAATACGAAAAACATTGCTTCCTATGCAAACCAAATATTGCGATTTTTTGCAGATACAAACCTACAATTATTTAGAGACGAACCAAGAACAACGCAATAGTATCATTGATTTATTGCGATGTTATTATGTGCCGTCTGACCTGGTATTATGCACATTAACTGAACCCATTTTAACCGCATATATGACTGGATATAGCGAACCAACATATATATCTTTATATCGCGAAAAGCAATATGCCTTGGTTGATTCATCGTCCAATAATATACAAATCAAATATGCAGATAATCCAGTTGGATGTATTATATCTCGACCCCTACATCTATACATAAATATGGGTAAAATTGATGCCTATTTCTTGGATTATATATGTAGTCATCGCGACTACCAGAAAAAACATATCAGCCGTAACTTGATACAAACCCATGAATATAATCAACGCGACCGCAATCCCAATATCCGAATTTGTATATTCAAAAAAGAATCGCATTTGTGTGAAGGAATCGTGCCTTTAGTCATATATCCGACATATACGTTCCCTTTGAAAAAAATCGGCCGAATACCAAGATTACCTCCGCATACTACCGTTGACCGAATAAATAAACACAATCTTGGGAAACTGGCGGATTTTTTTGAGAATTTGATTAGTAAAAATGGATTTACCATTTTGGGAATAACGGATATGGCTGTAATATCTACACTCATTACGACGAATCAATTGTATGTGTATATTATGAGTAAATCGTCTGCAGTCTATGGTTGCTATTTTTTCAAGAATGCTAATATCCAATATGAAAGTTTATTACCGACGACCGATGATTGCGATATATTACAGTTTACGGCGAGTTTTAGCAATACGGAATCGTTGGAATTATTCTATATCGGGTTTTTACATTCATTGAAACAAATTACCAAGGCGAAAAAAACCTATAAAATGATGTTATTTGAAACGATTTCACATAATAGCCGAATCTTGGTAAATTGGAGAAAGGAAAATCAGTTTGTCGCCGAAAATTCGACGGCATATTATTTATATAATTTTGTATTACCCCGGTCGCCTTTATCTCAAGAGCAATGTTTTTTAGTTTTGTGATTTTATTCTTTGACTGCTTTGGCTATAGTAAATATAATATATATAATATATTATAATGAGTAAATCAAATAAAACGGTTCAGATTCATGAGGAAGCTGAAGTATTTGTATTTCCCCGTGATAAAATGTCGAATAGTGTGCTAAAATCATATAATAACGAATTATTTGAATCTAGGAAACTTAATTCTGTTACACCAAACGAGTATGCTTTAGCCAAAAACACATATAATACGTTTGTTGCTGCACATGGAAAACATGGAGATGCTGGTCTAAATACATTGGAAAATATGAAACAAAATCAACATGTTGGTGGATTACTTGGTGCAATTTATTATATAATTGCTCTAATAAACAAATTATTTAATGCAATATTTATTCTTCAATCTCGTCAAGACCGATTAGAAGAAAAAATGAATAAAAATATGAGTATGCGTCATGGAACTAGAAAGAATCGGTCATGGTAAAGAACAAATATATTACCGCACATATTTCCCCGCTCTCGCAAAAGAATCCACAATAAAAATCACGAAAACGCCTAAAAATGTATATAATATAAATTCTTCAGTAATATTATTTGTTTTTTCATTGGACTGTTCTTCCAATAAATGAATCATATAATTGATTTTGTCCATAATTTTGCTATCATGTGAGCCGGTTCCTAGCCCCATTTTCGCATAATAGGGTTGTTGTTGAGTCACGGTAGACGGTTCATAGCTCTGTCTATAATTACTCAATTTAGCTAAATCAATATTATTAGGTGCATAATTCATTGCCGCATTATTTTTTTGAAACATGGAAGGTTGCATCGGGGTTTCACTATTGCCTAGAGTCCCTTTTTTTTGATTAATTTCCGGATTAGATATTGGATTAAAATTGGCGAGTCCATTTCCATCATTTTCCACATTAACTGTCGTAATCTTATTTAGCAATTCATCTACGCGAGATTTGCGAGATTCTTGGCTAGATTGCGTATTTTCAATGGTATTTATTTTCATTCCCTGATAATTTTGGTCTTCAGACGTATATTCATCCGATTGACCAGTTAATTGACCGGTTAATGGTTGCCCATCATTTTGCAAATAATCGGGCATTTTCTTAACAGTTTTTCGCATATTCAATGTGGGCTGTTTTTTTTTAGGGGGTTCATCATTTGTCCATACCGATGCCGTAGATAATAGAGACATTAATAATAATAATTTGTTAAGATACCTAAATAACAATGATATATATATTCTGCAACAACTGCCGATTTTGCAAAAACAAAAAATATCATTGATATATAGTTAGTCTCTGTAATATGAAAAAAACGAAAGATTCTTGGTGTATTGCCGAATTTACACCCATATTATTGATTTTATTATTCACACTTTATACTAAATCGGCCATTATATTCGCCAATTCCTATTTAGGGAGATTTATCGCAATAATGGGAATTATATGTTATACTAAACATGATATTGCGTATGGCCTATTCGCATGTTTAATTGTGATATTATTTTATCAATTAGAGACTGTCGCGGTAAATAATGTGACTATGTTTACCAATAATTATGAAGGTTATACCAATATTGGTTTAGGCGAGAATATGAATCAAACTGAAAGCGAACATTACGATTCGTATTTACCGCACACAGAAACTGTCTATAAAATGGGCGGAACACAACCGGCAAAACCCGTGTTTGAACCATCGCGTATTTATAACCAACATTGCAAAAACAATCAATTAACCTATAAAGAATTCCCAATTAAAACGGAAATGGCTCAACATGTATATCCAGAAATACAATATAATAACGGTAATATATGCAATCCATGCGACCCGAATTGCGAATATTCGGTGATGGATAAACGAATGACGACAGAAGAAGAAATCATGAATCCCAAGAGTTCAAATGATTGGCTCAAAGAAGCGTGGAATCAAATGTCTGGATTATTTGCCGAACAACCCATCATATCATCGGCATCAATGACTGCATCACATGGAGTTATATCCGAACAATTTTCAACTTATACTAAATAATTATATATGTATAACATATAAGCATACATGTCCAAGAAATCTGCATCTGATTTTGGAAAGGCATTTAAAAATATGGCGTATTATTTGCATGATAATATCAAAGTTATGAATGATAGCAAATTGTTCGCAGGTCTAATGATAATAACACTTAATATAGCATCTAAATTCGTTAATATTAAACTGAGTAAAACGGCCGAATCCTATTTGAAATATTCATTTAGTCGTCAAATCTTGGTATTTGCGATTGCATGGATGGGGACACGTGATATATATATCGCTCTTTTTGTTAGCACGATATTCGTAATATGTATGGATTATTTATTGAATGAGGATAGTTCATTTTGTTGTTTACCCGAAACATTTACGAATTATCATGTATCATTATTGGAAAATTCAGGTGGGGATAAAGTGACGGATGAAGAGATTAAAAAGGCCGAAGAAGTTTTAGAGAAAGCAAAAAAACAGAATACACAACTAAATTCAGGGACATTTTCCAATACGGAGCAAAAAAACGAAACTAATGCGAATTCTTATGGCGGAGGGGCATACATTTTCAAGTAGATATTATCTCAGTATAATATAACATCTACTAATACCCGTTATTCAAATGTTAACTGGTAAAAATAAAAAAATAAATTTTACCATAAATAGTGTTAAAATAATGATGGATATAAGTGACCCGGATAAACAGGGAACTCCTATTCCATTTACGAAAAGTATGCTTCATCATTCGTTATTAAAAGGAATAAATATGTCGAATTTTAGTGAATATCCGTGTATTACAGGCAATGTTAAATATGATGAACAATATTTAAAATCTCAACCGTATAATCGCCGAGTCCAATTCTTTTTTGATAAAATTAAATTTAAAAAATGGTTAAATCAACATCATAATGGTGAGGTAATTAATGATGATAGTGAAAATGGTATAAATGAGATTTTGAAAAATAATATAAATTTAATGATTAAATTATTATTCCCTACTGTTTATCCCGTAATTGAAAATTACCAAGAATCATATATTGCAAATATTAAACAAGAAAAATCATCTATATTTGATTTTACTGCAAAAGGTATATTACCTTCAGGTATATCCGTGTTATCTCCGACATTAACCACATATTTTTCTTATTTGAAAATTGATGGAAAAATATATACTATTACCAAAATTATATGGTTAAATGATATGATTAATCATCCAGTTTATAAAAATTTATTAAATAAATATAAAGAATTTACAAAATGGTTAAAAAACGCAAAAAAAAAAAATACAAAAGATATTAATGAACGTCAAAAAAAGATTTATAATGCTATTAAAAAACAACAAATTACACCATATGCAGCAAAAGAAATAAAAGACAAAAAATACGCAAAAAACGCAGCAAAAGACGCAGCAAAAGACGCAGCATATACAGTAGCAGTAGCAAACGCAGCCAAAGCGATTAACGTCACATTATTAAAAATAATTAATAACTTGAACTCTATGCTAGACGCACCAACCGGTCCAGCCACTCCAACCACTCCAACCACTCCAACCACTCCAGCCACTCCAACCACTCCAACCACTCCAGCCACTCCACGAAATGTATTATTATTAAAAGTAATAAAGGCTTTATATAAATTATATAATGTAACCAATGATGCTCAAATAACACCAGCCGTTTACCAACTCTCTATATTACCTGATATAGATGATAGTGCTGATATAGATGATAGTGCTAAGATAGATGATACTATAACTAACGTAAGACAATTATATGATTTGTATAAAAAACAAAACACTGACCGATATAATAACCGAATTTTAAGTGTGCCTACAGAATTGGAAACCATAATTAATCCATTATATGAAAGTGCTGAAAAAATACGTATAATGCAAATAATTGCTGAAAAATATTTTGAAGAAGATAATCAAGGAAATATAACTATTAATTTGAATTTTGAAGATGATGCAGATGATGTGAAACGGGTATTTCAAAGTGAATTTAAAAAGTATACTGAATTTGTTGATGAAATCCGTAAATTAATTAAACCAAATATTGAATCATCTAATCAAGAATTGCAAGATTTACTATATCAATATACGCAAGGAACTTCAAATGAATTTACAAAAGTATTAAATAACGTAAATTCGGCTATATCAACAGATACCACCCCGGATAATACCCACCTACTATATATTGGTGTTAATACCACTGAAAATGTATCAAAAGAAAATCCCAAATATTCTATTTATTTGAATGTTGATGTGATAAAAGGTGAATTGACTGATGGTAATAAAAATAAAATAAAATGTAGTTTTGACGGTGAATATATTGGTGAAATGTTTCAAAAACTAGCACATACAAAAGAAAATTCAAAATTGGAAGTAGATATAAAACGATTATTTTTTGATATTGATAAAGATGGACCCGATGCTAAAAAGAAAGCAATGGGCGAAGAACTTAAACATTCTAACACAAATGAACTAAAAAAACCCCAGGCTCCCAGTAAAACTGATATTTTATCGCCGGCTCCACCTCCTATAGAACAAAAAAAACATGGTGGTTATAATAGTGGTAAGAATAGTAGTAAGAAGTATAATCCACGTAAATATACAAAATTATATAACAAAACTAGGCGAATGCGATAAATTATTTATTGATTATTTTTTAGTTTTGTTGAAAATTGCTTGACTATTCTTGTAATTTCCAACTTCATCGCCAACATCACCGTTTTTATCTACGGCATAAATTATACCATTTGTCTCATTCGTTACGTAATATTGCTTTTTATTAATAGTTATCTCATATACTTCACTCTCTTCTACATCTACATCTTCACTAGCCGGTGCAGCCTCTTCCTCTTCTTCAACCTCTACATCTTCCTCTTCCTCTTCACTAGCCGGTGCAGCCTCTTCCTCTTCTTCAACCTCTACATCTTCCTCTTCCTCTTCACTAGCTTGTGCGGCCTCTTCCTCTTCCTCTTCCTCTTCCTCTTCACTAGCTTGTGCGGCCTCTTCCTCTTCCTCTTCCTCTTCCTCTTCCTCTTCACCTGCCGGTGCAGCATCTTCCTCTTCCTCTTCCTCCTCACTAGCTTGTGCGGCCTCTTCCTCTTCCTCAACCTCTACATCTTCACCTGCCGGTGCAGCATCTTCCTCTTCCTCTTCCTCTTCCTCCTCACTAGCTTGTGTGGCCTCTTCCTCTTCCTCTTCCTCCTCACTAGCTTGTGAAGCCTCTTCCACTTCCTCTTCACTTGCAGGTGCAGCCTCTCCCCCTTCCTCTTCACTAGCCGGTGCAGTCTCATCCTCTTCTTCTTCTTCGGCTTCTTCCGTTTGTTCATGAAGAAGAACTTCCCCATTAACCGTTAAGCTACCAGAAAGGACACATGTGTCCTTTCTTGTAGCTTTAGGCATGCCTTCATTTACGTGAGAGACCATACATGGTCTCTCACGTAAACAAGTAATACCATCGCGATTCCGCAAGGAATCGCTGGTATTATGAAGGTTAATATCCGATACATCATCACGGTCTAATTCATATACAATATTATTCTTTATTACAATAGGTATAATATTTACATCACTATCTACAATCTCGCTGGTATTATGAAGGTTAGGTTCAATACAAACATCCGCGAATCTATTATCAATAAGTTTCGCCAATAATCGCATTAATTGTTTATTTTCCCGACGAAGTCCGCGATTTTCCGCACGTAATTCTACCACTATCGGATGCTGGTCAATCGTCGCCAACTTTTCACAGTGCAAACCATAATTATGCATCTCTGTCTGGATTTTATTTATAGACAGTTGAACCTTATGGTAGAATTGCGAATATGTTGCATAAGATAACGTCATTTCGTATTAATTATACTGGGTAATTTATCTTTATTATTTTCAAAATAAATATAAATCAATTTTATGATTATTGGGCAAGTCCAAATTTATCGCGTATAATGCTCGTTTTAGTCGGGCCTTGCATTTTTTCACTTTGTTTTTTTACTTTATAAATCCCACTCCCGCTCGTATTTGCCGCCGTATTCTTATGATTTCCATAAATATTCAAAATAAAATCTTCAGTATCTTCATGCAATTCCGGTAAAATTCGCGTCATTGGCTTATCAATTACTAACAACATATGTTCACTCTTCAACAATCTACGATATTCTTGTATGCTCAAATTACCGTAATATTTCTCCAATAAAAAATACGGATTGGGTGCCGGTTTAATATTTTTCTTATAATCGTATACTTTGCTATATATCTGGTTTAATAAATGGTATCTCTCAAATTTGGTAGAATCATCCAGGGTTTCTTTCATTAGAAATGCGACAGCACATTCGGGTCGGCAAAATGAACCATACCCAAAAATAGTCCCATCCATTTCATACTTGGGAATATAACATGCCGGATTATCGTATTCATATGTGCACCAAAAACATGCCGATTTTTTATCAGACATCGCATTCTTATATAAACTAACTTTCAACTTTTTCAATTTTTGGTTAATATCCTTAATATCTATATTTGTATCATCGTTCTCGTTATTTTTATGAATTTTATCTATACATAATTCGCAAATATTTTTGCCGATTGTATTATTCGCGTTTTTTTTGAAATCTGGATAAGCATAATCTAATGTGGATGATGAAATTTGATTTGGATTAATAGGTTCTTTATCGTAAACAGAATAAATGGGATTCTGGTCATTATACATCATAATATCGGGGGGAACTGATGGATTATATGCGAGTGGGTCAGTCATTTGTTGGTTCATATGAACATTATAATTATTCAAATCATTCATAGAACATTTCAAATGTAATATAACATTGGCTATTTGGGCGTTTTTTGATACTGACTCGGGGTGTTTCATAATCAGCTTTCCGCCCTTTGGTTTTCGTCCACGTTTTTTGTTAGTAGTATCCGCTATTTTGATTTCTTCTTTAGTCTCATCGTTGGATTCATCTATTACAATAGATTCATCTATCGGTGTATTATATTCTTCAATAATATATTGAATATTCGTATTTTTGGAATTGTCTATTTCCATAGGTATAGATTCATCTTTTACAACTTTTGGTTTTCGTTTATATATTTTTTTAACAGCGGGTTGCATTTTATACTATTTTCATTTTTATATTTATATCATTTTGATTTATTATTTGTCTATACATGTAGATTGTATATAGCAATGACGACATAGGGCGACATAACTATCCGACCCACCAATCACCACCTGACTTGATTCATTGCTAATACGATGCGAAAATGCGGCTTTTGTTCCATCCCTACAGATAGAACACAGTGAATTGAGTTTAACTACTTGGTCACTAAAGGGTATCAAGTCTAGTAGTTTACCAAATCGGTTCCGCTTAAAATCTCCATCTAGACCGCAAATATAAACCTTTTTATTATGGACTTCAACCATATTCAATACGCATTCAAATATATCGTCAAAGAATTGACCTTCGTTAATTAAAATGACTTCAGCCGTTCTCAATGTATTATAATGTATATTATCGCAATTATTCCATAAATCGGATATATTTTGACTCATAATACACGGAATCATAACTTTATCGTGGGTAGATAGCATAGCAACATCATATCGTGTATCTGCGAAATAATTAATCACACATACGCGTTTTCCGATATATGTATATTTTTTATATTCGTCTACCAAAAATGATGTTTTACCTGAAAACATGGGGCCTAAAACTATTTCAAGAAATCCGGGAATGCTCATATTAGAATTTGTTGTATCCAAAGTATACGTATTATGTTGGGTAAATGAAGTCATTTCAATTTTGTAAATTTTGAAAAAATCTATAATATATCGTAAAAAAATGTTTATATAATTTTACACCAAATTACATAAACATAGTAGTAATATACATATATACATATGACTACAATAGACCCCCCGAAAAATCAAACGATTCCATGGGTTGAGAAATATCGTCCCAATCAATTTGATGATATTGTATTAGACCCATTAAACCGCAATTTATTCAAAAATATCCTGGAAAAAAACTATTTCCCCAATTTGTTGTTTTACGGTCCGCCCGGAACAGGAAAAACTACGACCATTATCAATTTAATCAATGCTCACCAAGTGCGATATAATCGTAAAAACAAATGTTCCGTTATTCATTTGAATGCTTCTGATGAACGCGGAATAGACATTATTCGCAATCAAATCAATCAATTCGTAAAAACGATGAATTTATTTGAAACCGGCTTGAAATTTGTAATCTTGGATGAAGTGGATTATATGACGAAAAATGCACAACAAGCACTCAAATATTTATTGCAAACATCTACATACAATGTCCGATATTGTTTAATATGCAATTATATTAGTAAAATCGACGATTCTTTGAAAAACGAATTTATTACCGTGCGGTTTAATCAATTGCCGAAAACGGATATCTATCAATTTATCCGCACAATCGCCCAAAAAGAGAATCTAATATTAACAGATGCGGTTTTAGATACTATTCAACAAATGTATAATTCGGATATTCGTAGCATGATAAATTATATACAATTAAACCAAAATTTGAGTGCTGGCGAATGGAATACCAATATTATGAGTATTGATGTATTGGAAATAATTGATACTAAAATGCGAGATGCAAATTGTTCCAAAATCACGCTTGTACAATATTTGCATGATGTAAGTATTCAATATAATATAGATAAAAAGACAATTATTATACAATATTTTAATTATATCATAAGACGAATGATAAATAAAGACACATACAATAATAAAAACGAATTATACCAAATCTTGGATATCGCACACAGTATTTTACATAATAATGATAATAATGTTGAATATATGTTGAATTATTTTTGTGTATTTACCAAGAAGATGTATTTGGGGTATTTTGGTCAAAATACGAATCCATCCGCGATTGCAAATTCTGCATAAACATATTTGGCGGCGAGCTTGCCGTATTAGTCGGGTCAAATGCTGAATGTTGTAAATTGAGGGCAAACAAATCGGGATTTGACGATTTTTTCGGCGATGATATCTCAATCGGTTTTGACTGACTCTTGGGCAAGATAATTTTCTCATATTTGGTTGGAACAATCATTAGTCCGCGGGTAGTCATTAGTGGATATAGATGTATATATATATATGGTATGAGAAAATAATTTGCCGGATTTTTGTAAAATTGAAAATAATATAAAGAACTAGACTGGTGTTATTAGTATATACAATAAATATAATTATACATATCGTCACTCACGAATGACTTCAATTAATGATGAATGGGCCCAATATTTATCTATGCAGGATTCAGGAAATATAAGTCAAATTTTAGCACAAGAGAGTAAAAAAGCAACTATGGCTAAAGCATTATTGGATAAAAAAAATGAAGGTATAAATACAAATGCAAGTTGTATTGATGATGCGATTGACCCCAATATAAATGTGCCTAAATGCGAAGACTTATATATTTCTACTAAAACAAAGGTGTTATTTTTGAATCAGGAAATAGATATCCAGCGAATATTCTGGGAAATACCTATCATGGAATATGGGAAAGTATCAGAAGGAGTTGTGAAAAAGCAGATGAAAATCGTATCAAAAACCCCTGAAGAATATGACGAATACCGAAAACGGTTAGAAAATATACCATATTTTATTGAAACCATTATTAAACAAATCAATAATCCGGCGGCAAGACGTATCAAGTTCAAAGATGAACGCAAGATTACTGTCGGTATTTCCAAAAAAGATATTATGAATTGTCGCGGCAAAGTGAAAAACGCCTTTTATAATTGTTTCGCCATGATTTTCCGGTTCAAATATGAAGATGGATTTAAAGAAATTCATACCAAAATTTTCAATACGGGAAAATTGGAGATTCCCGGTGTGCTAAATATCCAAATCTTGGATATTGTGAAAAATATGATTATCGCATTATTACAACCGCATATCGTGACTCCTCTTGATTTCCTTAAAAATGATAGTGAAGACAATGTGCTAATAAATTCTAATTTCAATTGCGGATATTTTATAAATCGGGAAAAGTTGCACGGGATTTTGCATAGTAAAAAATACGGGATTGAGAGTGCGTATGACCCATGCAGTTATCCGGGAGTCAAATGCAAGTTTTATTATAATCATGAATATGGATTAAATCGTTTATTACAGGATGGAACAATTCGTGATGAAGACCGCAGTATGAAAATGAGCCAATTAAATGATTATAAAAAATATACAGAAGTATCATTTATGATTTTTCGCACAGGAAGTTGTTTGATAGTGGGAAATTGCACTGAAACTGTGTTGGTGTTTATATATGATTTTATTAAACAAATGCTGACCGATGAATATCACAAAATTCATGTATCTAGTGATGTTCCTAATATCAAAATAAAGAAAACCAAAATCCGTAAGCGAGTAATTGAAGTTTCGGCCGAATATTATGATGAACACTGTAGTCAAGTAAAGTTATAGTTCAAATACGAAATTTATGACCGCAATACCAATTTACAAAATTTATTCAAACCCAATTCCTCATATTGTTGTGTAAATGATGGTAATTCATTTATATTAGACCAACTTAATATTTTTTCATCTATTTCTTCGCAGGATATATGTCGTTTATTACGTTTTATCCCTTTATACAATTCAATTAACCATTCTTGGTAAATATCTGGATTCATTGCGATTTTTTCATTGATAAATTCTATTATTTTTATATAATTAGGTTGAATACTTAATACTTGCGAGTAATTATACAAATGCGTGTTGATTATAGATATTCTTATGGATAAAGGTAATACAATATTCCAATTTAAAATACAATTTGTGATTTTAAATATATTATGTAATAATGGACGCAAATCATATTCTGGTAATATATCTTTACTATAGTGCAACGAATTTAGTAAATTTATAGGAGTTGTATCATTTGATAAATTCACAGTCAAATTATTTGTATCTTCGCTCAAATTGGTAGCTAATGTTTTACTATATACAAAAATAACGGCATCATTGTAATTTAAATCATGTTTAATATGCAAATTTGATATCTGTTCAATATATTCTAAATAATAATGGATGGCTTTATCACAATAAAAAAATGTGATATCTAAATTTCGCATTTTTTCCAAATAAATTGAGAAAATATGACTGATAGTATTGAGTCCCACATAGATTATTTTTTCAGCAATGAGTTTTTTAGGAATATTACTTTGATTGATTTGCTCAAAATACTTGATAATGATTTTAGAATAACATTCAATATGCGACATTTTGACCGATATACGATATACAGTATATGTATACATGGATTTTAGCGGCAATACGATAGATAGTAGTAACAACATAATAGATAATTCATTCAATGGAAACCTATACATTCAATTCTACGAATGGTCGGGTGATACAAGTTTAGTCAAAATGTTCAAAAGTGCAAATAATACGGATGGTCCGGTTCATCGTCTCTATGTTCAAATTAGCCAAGATGATACAATGAATACTGTATTGAACGCAATTGGATTACTTATAGTCAATATTACAGATATACATTATCCGCCGACTGGTCTCATTTATGCACAGGTTGGAACAAATAGTATATTAAGAACGAATCAAACAACGGGTTCAATATACGATGACTCGGCAAATGATGAGAATCTAAATACTACATTATCACTATTTGGACTAATGGGAGATGCCTCTATAGAAATCTATGCGACAAATTTGAGATGATTTAGGAATTTAGAAAAATACAATGAATATGTTTAATTACCGAATTTAAATTATTTTCTATTTTTATATTTACGTTTTAATAATGAGCAAAGTCGGAAATTCAAATGTGCCTCCACCTGTCCCTATATCTAACTCGGCCCAAGGTGGGTCAACTCAAAGTCAACCAGTAACCAGCCATAATGGATATAGATTACCTGATGCGACCACCCTTCAACATGCTTCTAAATTGGCTATAGTTGAAGATAAACCTATCATGATGGATTATTGGACCAGTTCTTTAGACAAAACTGTATTAATCGGCGTGAAAGAAAACCAAGAGAAATTACTGGTAAAAAGTGAAGAGGAATATACTAGTCCTATTTCTAAAATATACAAAGTCGGTAACGAATATATTATTATGACGGAAAACTCGATTTATTTAGTAGATGTTAATATCCCGACTAAACGTATCAGTGCATAAATTTATTGCAATTTATATATTTTGTGACTATATGTAGTCACAAAATAACAGACATTACAAAAACTCGGATAGTCCTTCAATTTGTTCTTGCGTCAAACTTTCGGGAAATTCTACATTAAAATCTATAATCATGCAGCCTTGATTATTATCGCGTTTCATACCTAGTGCTGGAATTGACTTTTTGAATCCCGGTTTAATAATAGTATGATTGGTAGTATTATTTAACTGCATCACCTGCCCACTCAAGTGTTTGAGCTCAAATGAAAATCCACACAATGATTCTTTCAATGATATTGTTTTACTATAAACAATGTCTAAACCAAATCGTTTAAATGGAGTTGTATTTGTAATTTGAATACCGATTTTAATATCTCCTTTTAATTCGGCATTAACTGAATGGCCTTTACCTTTCATCATTATATATTCATTTTCATCAATACCTGCCGGAATTGCGATATAAATTGTTTCTAATTCGGCACATTTAATATCGCCATTCATAATCCATCGTTCAATATCTATGGGTATTGAACAACCACTATAACATTGTTCCAATGTTATTTGGATGGTTTTTGTAATCGGTGGTGGCTTTTGCATCTGTTGAAACATTTGTTGACCATTATGGAAAATTCGGATGCCTGGACCCATGCCTGGACCCATGCCTGGACCCATGCCTGGACCCCCTTGCATGCCTCCAAGACCGCCACCAAACATCATATTGAATATATTGCCTATATCGGCTCCTTCATCCATACTACTCATATGAGTAAATGGACCGCCAGGGAATCCTGGCGGAAATCCGGGGAATCCGCCACCAGGAAATCCGGGCGGAAATCCTTGCATTGGTCCTTGTCCCCCACCCATATCATATTGGCGACGCAATTCAGGGTCACTCAAAGTTTCATATGCCGAACTAATCTCTTGAAAACGTGATTTGGCGTCATCACTGGAATTGCGGTCGGGATGAAATTCCAACGATAATTTGCGATAAGCTTTTTTTATTTCGGCTTCATTCGCATCTTTAGATAAGCCCAAGATTTCATACGGAGTTTTCGACATTTTTCGTTGAATAGTATAGATATTATACTATTCAAATTTTTATATAGATATACGCAAATAATATTTTGTTCACTACACTATTTACATTACACTATTTACATTACACTATTTACATTACACTATTTACATTACACTATTTACATTACACGATTACATATGTATAGTTTCATCAAAAAGTGTATGCACATCTTGGTCATGTGTGATTATCATAATACATTGTTTGTGAATTTTGAATTTATAAATAATATCCAAGATTTCAGTTTTGAGAGCCGGGTCCAATGCATTCGTAGGTTCATCTAATATCAAAATCTTGCATGGATTAATTAACCCGCTAATTATATTCGCGACTTGACGTTGACCACCCGACAAATTCTCGCCCAAAAGCCCCGATTCTGTAGTATGAATATCTATATTTTTGTATAATTCGCGAATCTTGGGATGTTGCATAATTTCCGCCAAATGAGCTTTACATGCATCGTCGTCATTGCAACCATACATAATATTTTCAACTACTTTTTTATCAAACAACTTGGAACTTTGATTCACGTAAGTGATATTTTGCCGAATATAATTAGCATCAATCTTGGCTATATCATGTTCATCAATATATATAGCACCGCTCGTGCATTTATACATTTTCAAAATCAATTTGGCGAATGTGGATTTTCCTTTACCCGAAAGTCCCGTGATACCGATGATATTTTTATCGGTATGAATAGTCAAGTTTTTGTTCTCAAATATGGGTGCGGCATCTTTTTTATACGAATAATTAACATTTTCAAAGCGGATAGTTTTAAATGGTAAAATGACGGTCTCGTATTTGGTATTTAATATATTCATTATATTGGCTGGGACTTCGCCATCAGTTGAAATCATATTATCTAATGCGGTAGACATATGTAACATACGTCCAGTAAAATCCAAAAAATCTGAAGTATTACTAATAACATCCAAAATACGGTCTCTATACATTAATAATATGGTAAAGAATGTTATAAAAATGGTAGGACTAATTTCTTTGTTAATAACGGTTTTTATTAACCATCCAATGCAAACAAACATTATTAGATATACAAATATAGTTAATACCATAATATGATTAGCTACTATATACAAAACATCTATTGCCTTACTATTCATACTCTCGCATTGATTTGAAAAATCATTTATCTCTTCATTAACTTGACCCCTATATATGACTTTATCCATATTATTGAAAATATCAATCATATATTTTTCAATTGTACTATAGAATACTTCATATTCGTTTTTCTGTTCTAATAAACTATCCCAAAAATATGCGATATATAGTCCTATCAACATATTTGATATAATGAAAAATAAACCAAGAAATGTATTTTTATACATAAAATATACAGAAATCATTATTAAAAACGCGATTGATGGTATAATAGTTGAAAGTATATCGTAAAATAATACACCGCATGAACTTGTGGTTCGGTTTACTGGCGTCACAAACTTGGTGAAATTTACACTACTCATATTCTCATTATTTGATAATAATATAGTTTCAAATAATCTATATCTTATATATTGAGTCATTTTTACTATTATCGTATTTTGCATTAGTTTATATGCGTAATATAATACTACATATACCAAGGATATCCCTATGAAATATTTGTAAAATGTATAACTCAATTTAGCATTGCCGTGTTCTATGGCTTCTATAATATTCGCAGTCACAAACGATATTCCGTTTGTTTGGAATGCGGTTAACGTCAAACTTAATATAATAAGAATAATAATGTTGATTTTTTCATTTGATGCAAAGTTCTCCAATATTTGATATAAGATTTTCATTTTCTTGGAATTCTTGGAATTCTTGGATTTTCTAATATTTCATGCGATATTATTATTCACAGATTTTACATTTGTAACTACAAATCTACAAAATAATTGCGAGATACGGAAATGTCCTTGAGTCCGTCATTTTGACCGACAAAGGCGAACACTTCATTCCGCTTGCCTTTGGGAAGAATAAAGTCGGGGTTGGCGTCGTAAAATGCAAGTAGCTTTTCGGTCCATGCAGATAGTCGGAAAAAGTAACTTTCCTCTTTCACCCACTCTACCTCAGCTCCCGTCGGGGCCTTGCCTCCAACTAACTCGCTAAAAATAATCATATTTCCACCGTTTCATCAAAGAGTGAATATACATCTTGGTCATGTGTGATAATTATAATACATTGTTTATATTTGCGGAATCGCACGATTATTCCCAAGATTTCCTGTTTCAAATCTTGGTCTAAAGCATTCGTCGGTTCATCTAATATCAAGATTTTACTCGGGTTAATTAACCCACCAATGATATTGACTACTTGTCGCTGACCACCCGACAGATTCTCGCCCAATGCCCCCGATTGTTTAGAATGGATATCCAGATTTTTATATAATTCGCCAATCTTGGGAAATCGCATGATTTCAGTCAAATGTTCTTCGCAAATATTGACCTCATTACATCCATACATCATATTCTCCACGATTTTCTTATCAAATAGTTTGCTTGTTTGATTCACATATGTTATATTTTGCCTAATATAATTCGCATCTATATTAGCAATATCTTGGTCATCAATGTAAATCGCACCTCCAGAACATTTATACATTTTTAAAATCAATTTGGCGAAAGACGATTTGCCTTTTCCCGATAGACCCGTAATACCTATGATTTTATTGCGAATATCTAAATCAATCGTTTTATTATCAAATACTGGGACATCGCTCGTCTTATATGTGAAAGATACGTTTTCAAATCGTATGCGTGCGAATTCTAAGGAAGCGGGTATATATTTTTGGTCATCAATCAAATCACCGATATCTTCTATATTTTTGAAATGTTTCAATACAGAATCGGACCGTCCCAAGAATTCTATAAAATCGGGAATCTGTTGTATCATTACCATCATTTTATCACGATATAACAATATAATCGTGAAAAAAGTAATGAAAATAGTTAGGCCGATTTTCTTATCAAAATAAAGGCGAATTAATAGCCCGACCAAGATAAATATAATCGCAAATACGATACAATTCATCACCGTGCCGTGATAATTAGTACTTGAATAAAATGTAAAGGCCGAATTCACGCAATCATCTGTCTTATTTGAGAAAATGGCGATTTCTTGGGAAGTTTGTCCCCGATATATGATTTTATCTATATTATTCAAAATATCTACTAAATAAGCCTCGGTATCATTCACATGCGTTTCATAAGCATCATTATGTTCCAAAATGGCGGACCAATTCCAATTTAAATATCCGATTAGTCCAAGATTTCCTATAATAAATGCTGAACCAAATGCGACGTTTTGATACAGAAAATAGGCGGATACAATTAGCAAAAATGTTAGATTCGGTAATATATAATTTATCAAATCGGTAAATACCATGAAACATACCGAAGATACACGATTAATCGGCGAACTCAATTTAGTGAAATTCATCTCGCTGAAGTTCTCGTTATTCACTAATAATAATAGACGGATTAACTGATGCCGCATCCATTGCCTCAATTTCGTCAATAGTTTGGTCTGGAAATGCTTATACCAATGATATAATATAACGTAAAAAACGGAAATTGCTATAAAGTATTTGAAAAATATGTCGACGTTTTTGATGTCTGATTTCTGTATAGAATCTATTATAGTTGCCGTAATATAAGATATTCCATTTGTTTGCAGAATATTTAGGATGAAACTAGTCATTATCATGAAGCCTGAGTTCCAAGATTCTTCTAAAAAGAATCTGTGTAATAGGAAATAGATGATATTCATTGTTTACATATTTTGCATATTTTATTATTTTTATCGTGAGCATATTACAAGTGTAGTTTTGTAAATACACGTGTAATACTTGGAGCGATATACAACAATATGTGCATTTCACCAAGAAACTATATAAAAATTTACATAATAATACTATTACACCCTTGGTAAAATCTCGGCAAATGGACCAACCTTTCATATCCAAATACAAACCCTATTATATTGACGAATTTTGTGCAGATGCTAAATTCAAATCCGTCTTAAAAACCCTATTAAGTATTGATGATTTGAACATTCTATTTATAGGCAATCCATGTTCCGGAAAAACGACACTCTTATACGCCATTATACGCGAATATTATGGCTTAACGAAAACGCAGTCCATTCCCGAACACAATATTCTGCTCATCAATAATTTGAAAGAACAAGGCATAAATCATTATCGCACCGAAATGAAAACATTTAGTCAATCCCATAGCACGATATATGGTAAGAAGAAAATGATTATCATTGACGATATAGATTTAATCAATGAACAGAGTCAACAAGTTTTCCGCAATTATATAGATAAATACAAACACAATGTGCATTTCATATCGGTATGTTCCAATATACAAAAAGTCATTGAGAGTATCCAATCACGAGTGCATATTATCCGGGTGGAGATTCCGACCAAACCGCAAATCAAATCTATTATGGACAAAATAGTGTGTGATGAATGCATAGTCATAGACGAAGAGTCCAAGGAGTATTTGCTTCAATTTAGTAATCATTCTATACGGACCATTATCAATAATTTAGAGAAGATTCATATTTTGGGTTATTCAATTACTTTAGACATTTGTAAAAATGTATGTTCCGACATTTCATTTAAACGGTTTGAAGACTATCTTGGGCATCTTAAAAAAGGTGAATTGGCCGACGCAATCAAAATCCTGTATGATATCCACGATTACGGGTATTCAGTAATTGATATTTTTGATTATTTTTTCACATTCGTGAAGCAAACCAATTTATTGGTAGAAGACGAAAAATACCGGATTATACCTTTTTTATGCAAATATATTACCATTTTTCACAATATTCATGAAAATGTGATTGAACTCGCACTATTTACTAGAAATCTAGATTTTCTACATGCAAAATGATATATAGTTTTTTTTGATATCTATATATTATAGTAGGTCCCTAAAATTATATAATATGTTGAAGCAGATTTTTAAAACATCTATACCAAATCAAATAATGTTTGATTTATTAGATAAAATATGTCTTAAAACGGATAAATATTATTTATTTGATATGAATGCTTTTCGCAAAATGACTTTTTATCATTTGTTTGAACCCTTTTCCCAAGCAATCATAAATCATTATCACGTATCAAAACAGTTCTATTTGACCCGTAAATTGACGTATAATTCTTTTACGAATATTTTGCGACAGTTGTGCAAAAGTGCAAATATCATGTTTACTTCGCAGATAAAATACAATGAATCCAAATACAATATAGATTATTTAATTTATCGTGAAGCATAAGTGAAAAGAAGAATAATACACCGACCGAAAAGAAAAATGAGACAAAACACATTTATGAGTTGTATATTTTACACCTTTTCTCATTTCAAACGCCCATTTTACAGGGCAAAAAAATAAGAAAAAATGTAAAATCAATAGTAGGAATTTCACCTACGATGGTCTTACTTTTTCCTGTTCTTCTTTTATAGTG
>Ga0114958_10000236_pt1 | contig 47593 bp, 42 predicted proteins | sample C_130208_EF_Meta_FD_89577 | JGI IMG/M metagenome (GOLD analysis project Ga0114958, IMG submission 89577) | Freshwater microbial communities from Lake Croche, Canada to study carbon cycling - C_130208_EF_MetaG | ecosystem: Environmental > Aquatic > Freshwater > Lake | place: Lake Croche, Canada... | reverse complement strand
TAGGAGTTTTCTTCAGGCGTTGCTATGTGGGTAAACTCTTGATTTGCTTCGGCTGTGCGAAGGTATTGTTTTACGCTATTTGCTATAAATTGTGAGCCATTATCATTTCGAATGGTTACGCCTTTGATGCCATAATCGTTATTGATACGTCTAAAGGCATTAATTACGTCGATTTGTTTGATGCTTTTTTGTAAGACTTGATCTACAATTTTACGCGTAAATACATCGATGATGGTCAGTAGATAGAAATTCTTTTTTTCGCCGTGTACATAGACGTATTTAATGTCTAAGCACAAGTATTCCATGGGGTAGCTTGCCTCTATTTTACGGTGTTGCACGAATTTGCGTTTCCCACTGGTACTGATGACTTTGCCCAAAAGCAAGTTTTGTTCATCCATTAACCGGTATACTTTTTTCTTGTTGATACAATAATCAAGTTTTCTGAGTTCAATACTTATATTTTCATAGCCATAACAGCAAAACTCTTGGGATAGAATATCCTTTATTTGCTCGACAACCACTTGATTATCGACCCATTCGCCATCTTGTTTCCACGTATGGGAACTAGCTTTGATGCCTGGTTTTCCACCTGACGCTTTATAATAATAGACGCTAGATGGAAGGTTTGACCAAGATAAAAGCATTCGTGTAGGAGCTTGTTGAATGTATTGTGAGACGATCATCTTCTTATCTTGGTTAGCACAGGGCTTTTTTTTAAAAGCTCTGATTTAAACTCTATTTCCAAGGCTTGTCGAGCGATGATCCTTTTCAATCGTTCATTTTCTTCTTCCAAAGCTCTAAGCTCTGGATCTATTCGCTTGTAAGCTGGCTTCAACCCTTCAACACCTTTGGAAAGATATTTATTCTTCCACTTAGCATATAGACTAGGTGCTAAATTATACTTCCGGCAAGTTGCGGTAGTTCCTTCCCTTTGTCCTTCTTGAAGTATCGCTAAACGATCTTCTGGTGTAAAAATTCTTCTTTCTTTTTTCATAATTCCCTAATTTAATTGGTTCTAAACTCTTTTTAAAATTTAGTCCAGTCTTTTAGGGGGCTAGTACACTAATGTGCTGTCTAAAACATCCGATGTTTTATCAATACCAAGCTCATTCATAATCTGACTCAGCTTGGTTTCTACTACTTCATATACTCTTTTATCTACAGCTCCTGAAATGTAGCTCTCATCCGAAACCCAACAAATCCTTTCCTTCCCCTTTCATTCGTTTTTCTCAAAATTTCTTCTAATTTTACAGGAATTAAAAACCTATTTAAAATGAAAGATTCTTCGAATAAACCGCTTCAAAGGCGGGAGTTCCTCGCGCAAGCCAGTCTCGCTTTGGGCTCTTTTATCATCGTTCCTCGTCATGTCTTAGGCGGTAAAAAACCAGATGGAAGTGCTTATTTGGCACCTAGCGACATGATTAACCTTGGATTTATCGGAACCGGTAAGCAAGGAAAAGGCCTCGGCTCCAGTTTTTTAAATACAGGCCAAGTACGCATTCAAGCCATTTCCGAAGTCTACCAAGCCAAAGCCAATGCCTTCATCGACCGAGCCAAAGAAATCTACACGAAAAATCCAGCCTTAGGAAAATATTCCGATATCGCCATTTATCAAGATTTCACGGAATTAGTAGCCCTTAAAAATGTAGACGCCGTGGTCATCGCCAGTCCCGACCATTGGCATGCCGCCATGGCTGTTCGAGCAGCAGCCGCAGGAAAAGATATCTATTGCGAAAAGCCCCTTTCCCTCACCGTGAAAGAAGGCCGCGCCATGGTCAATGCCGCTCGGAAATATAAGCGGGTATTTCAAACCGGTTCGATGCAACGCTCTTGGCCCGAGTTCCGCCAAACAGCTGAATTGATCCGCAACGGCTACATCGGCGAAGTCAAAAGCATCAAAGTCAACGTAGGCCCGCCGCCCATCGCCTATGATTTAGGCGCCGAGGAAATTCCGGCAGGTCTAGATTTTACCAAATGGCTCGGGCCAAATGCCCCTGTGGCTTTTAATTCCGAGTTAGCCCCACCGATTACGAAGGATGTATTCCCGAATTGGCGTAAATACAAGGAATTTGGTGGCGGCGGTATGACCGACTGGGGTGCGCATATGTTTGATATCGTCCAATGGTCACTCGACATGGATGGAAGCGGTCCCGTAAAAGTGGATGCTCCTAAATCCAATGGCAATGAATTTTTAACCTATACCTATGCCAATGGCATCACCATGACGCATCAGCCATGGGAATGGAATAACGGAATCGAATTTATAGGCACCGAAGGAACCTTACGCGTCCAACGCAAAAAGTTAGAAACCTCCAAACCTGAATTAAAGGACCGTGTTATCGGAGCCAACGAAAAACACGTTTACAAAAGCGAAAATCATTATGAGGATTTCTTAAAGGCCATTCGGGATCGTTCGATGCCAGTTTGCGACGTGGAAATCGGGCATCGAACCGCATCCGTTTGCAACATAGGAAACATCGCCTATGCGACGAACAAATCGTTGGAATGGAATCCAAAATCTGAAAAATTCAATGACGCACAAGCCAACGCGCTCTTAGGCCGTTCGATGAATGCAACATGGGGTATTAAAATTTAATCTAAATCAAATTAAACATGAAACATTTACTTATTGCAATTCTTGCTGTTATCACATTACAGGCCAATGCCCAGGGCAAAAAATGGGTAGAATTATTTGACGGAAAGTCCTTGGCCGGCTGGAAAATCAATGAAAGCCCAGCTTCCTTTCGAGTGGAAAATGGATCCATCATCATCGAAGGTCCTCGTGGCCACTTGTTTTATGATGGCGCAGTTGGTGATCATAATTTCAAAGATTTTGAAGTTCAAGCCACGGTCATGACATTCCCTGGATCAAATTCAGGTTTGTATGTATGTACGGATTTTTTAGAAGTGGGCTTCCCTTCCGTCGGATATGAGGTTCAAGTAAACAATTCACATACGGATTGGCGCAGAACAGCTTCTTTGTATAATATTGTGGACACATCCGAGCGCTTTGTGAAAGATGAAGAATGGTTTGATTTGAACGTAACTGTGAAGGGAAACCATATTGTAACTAAAATAAATGGAGTGACGGTCGTTGACTATACACAACCTGCGAATCCTTTACGTAGCAAAGGTCAAGAATTACGTTTGATCAAAGCCGGTACCATTGCCCTCCAAGCGCATGACCCGAAAAGTAAAGTGGCTTACAAAAGCATTAAGGTGCGTAGTTTGTAATCCTTATCATCGTTTATCAAAAAGGGGGAAGCCGAAAAGCTTCCCTCTTTTTTGTTTTACGCGATTTACCAAAAAATATTTCATTCAGGTTGATGTAACATCTTGGATAATGCGTTTGACTATCCATTTATTAAACTCCTTTCTTTTCTCAAAATTTTCAGTTCACTGGCTAATAGCATTCTTTTGTCCATTGAAAAGCCTAACTACTTTTCAAAAATTTAGAACTTAATGTAATAATGCACCAGGTATTTTATCTGGTGCATTTTTGTTTTTATAGCAAATCAACTTGAAGCATGAAAAAAAAATTTCATGCTAGCCGTTTCAGCGGGTCTTGAGAGGTTTTTTAGGTTCCATGCTTCGATGGATTTCATAAAAAAAGAGGACTTGAATCCCAAGTCCTCTTCTTAAAATTATAAAAGCTCGTTTATAAATCTACCGCTTCTCCATAGGCTGCTTCCGTGGCGCCTTTGAAGGCCTCTGACATGGTTGGATGTGGATGCACCGACTTCATAATTTCATAGGCCGTGCTTTCTAATTTCCGAACTACCACAGCCTCAGCGATTAATTCAGTTACATTATAACCGATCATGTGCGCACCTAAAAGTTCACCATATTTAGCATCATAAATTACCTTCACAAAACCATCCCGCGCGCCGGCAGCCGTAGCCTTTCCAGATGCAACGAATGGGAACTTACCCACTTTGATATCATAACCTGCTTCTTTGGCTTTCTTCTCCGTCATGCCCACCGAAGCAATTTCTGGGGTACAATAGGTACAACCCGGAATGTTGCTATAATCCAAAGCCTCCGTTTTATGCCCTGCCATTTTCTCCACACAGATGATTCCTTCCGCAGATGCCACGTGAGCCAAAGCCGGTCCCGGTGTTACATCACCGATGGCGAAATAGCCTGGGATATTCGTTTCATACCACGCATTCACGGGGATTTTGCCCTTATCCACGATGATACCCACTTCCTCCAAACCGATGTTTTCTAAATTTGAAATCACCCCGGCTGCGGAAAGGACAATGTCACATTTGATTTCTTGCGCACCTGTTGGGGTTTTAATGGCCACGGTACAACCTTTTCCTTTGGTATCCACAGATTCCACACTTGAACTCGTGAGGATGTCGATACCCATCTTTTTATATTGTTTCGCTAATTCTTTGGATACATCTTCGTCTTCGACTGGTACGACGTTGGGTAAAAATTCAACGATCGTCACCTTCGTTCCCATTGCTGCGTACACATACGCAAATTCCACGCCAATAGCCCCGGAACCGATGATCACCATCGAATCTGGACGCTTCGCTAAGCTCATCGCTTTGCGGTATTCGATTACCTTTTCTCCGTCTATCGGGATATTCGGAAGTGCGCGTGCGCGCGCACCGGTGGCGATCATAATGTTTTTTCCATCGTAAATCGTGGATTTACCTTCGGCATCCGTCACCTCGACTTTTTTACCCGGTTTTACTTTTCCCGTTCCCATGATGACGTCGATTTTATTCTTTTTCATCAAGAATTGGACCCCTTTGCTCATGTTATCTGCCACACCACGGGAGCGTGAAATGACAGCTGAAAAATCTGCTTCGGCGCCTTTAACGGTAATACCGTAGTCGGAAGCATGTTTGATGTATTCAAAAACTTGTGCGGATTTTAATAGGGCTTTGGTCGGAATACATCCCCAATTGAGGCAAATGCCCCCCAAGGATTCTTTTTCTACCACTGCACATTTGAAACCTAATTGAGAAGCTCGGATAGCTGCTACATAACCACCTGGGCCAGAGCCTACCACGATCAAATCGTATTGTTGCGCCATTTTATTGCTTGATTTAATTTAATTTGCCCGCAATTTAGCACAAAATCGGGTATATTTGCATTTTAGTAAGGAGAAATACACATGACAAGAGACAGGTTCAATGACCTGAAAGCCAGAATAGAGGCTTTAAGGGGGTATCTTTGACTACGATCATAAGAAATATTTAATTTCCGAATTAGAGACGGTCACCTTAGATCCCGAATTTTGGAATAAACCCGAAAAGGCCGAAAGCACCATGCGTGAAATGCGCGGGCTGAAGTTTTGGACGGATGGTTTCGATGTGCTGAAGGGTGCGTTGGAGGATTTGGAAACCATTTGGGAATTTTATGAAGCGGGCGAAGCGACCGAAACCGAGGTAGATGCCGAAGGTTTACGGCTTGAGGAAAAATTAGAGGCCTTGGAGTTTCGTAAAATGATGTCCGAAGAAGGCGATAACATGAGCGCTGTCTTGGAAATCAATGCCGGGGCCGGTGGTACAGAATCGCAGGATTGGGCGTCGATGTTGCTCCGTATGTACCTCATGTGGGCAGAAAAAAATAATTTCAAAGTACGTTTGGTTGATCAAAACGACGGCGACGTTGCGGGCATTAAATCCGTGACCATCGAAGTGGATGGTGAGTTTGCCTATGGTAATTTGAAATCAGAAAATGGCGTTCACCGCTTGGTTAGAATTTCGCCTTTTGATTCAAATGCGCGCCGACATACCTCGTTCGCTTCCGTATATATATGTCCATTGGCCGATGATACCATTGAAATTGAGATTAATCCTGCGGATATCGACTGGGATACGTTTCGTTCCGGCGGGGCTGGAGGACAAAATGTGAATAAAGTGGAAACGGCGGTGCGATTGACGCATAGGCCTTCGGGGATTATTATTGCGTGCCAACAAGAACGTTCGCAATTAATGAACAAGGAAGTGGCCCTTCGTTTATTAAAATCCAAACTCTATCAAATCGAGATCGATAAACGAAATGCTGCCCGGGCAGAAGTAGAAGCGGGTAAAAAGAAAATTGAGTGGGGTTCCCAAATTCGGTCATATGTGTTGGATGACCGTCGGGTAAAAGACCATCGTACGAATTTTCAAACCTCGAATACGGATGCCGTATTGGACGGGGAAATCAATGAATTTATCAAAGCCTATTTGATGGAAAATTAATCCTGTTTTGTTTCCCTTGCCTGCTCAGATTCTAAGGATTGTAAATAAGCCAGTAATTTATCTTTCGCTAAGCCTAAGGCTAGGGCTACGGCATAGGATTTGATGGCGGAGCCTATAAAAGAAGGTTCTTCTTTGTTTGCGGATTCTTTTTTGTCGCTCCCGGAAAATAGGGAATAAAGCAAATAAGATGCGGCTAAAACACCGCCGACAACGGCAATTTGCATCCCGCGTTCTTTGGCGATTTGTTTGATATCACTTATTTCTTCGGCAAGGTTGGCTTTAGCCTCATCGGCTTTGGCCTCTAATACGGCGCGTTTTTCTTGTGTATTACTCATGATTTTCTAAATCCTTAGGCAATTCTTCGTCAGACTCCTCCTTTTTTTTCATCGTTAAAAGCAATATAATGCTGATAACTAAGGCCAATGCCGCGACGGCAAAATATCCGATAAAGAGACTGTGGGTTATTTCATTAATCCAATTTGCCAGACCAAACAAGAAAAAAATGCTGGTAATTCCTAAAGCAAAAGCGATTAAAATAAATTTAAAAATGCGGGTCAACAATTCCTCTAATTTCTCCTGCACATCTAACTTAATGATCTCGAATTGAGTCTTTAGGTAGTTGGACAATAAATCAACCAGCCGATTGTTGTCAAATAATCCCATTTATCGCTGTTTTAACTTCGCTTCGATCGAATGCTGTGTGTGTGGAACCAAACGCAAACGCTCCTTTGAAATTAATTTGCCGGATTCAACGCAAACCCCGTAGGTTCCGGTTTTTATCCGCATCAATGCCTTGTCTAAACTATTGATGAATTTTTGAAGTCGAACCGCCAATTGATTCATGTTTTCTTTCTCCGCGGTATCTGCGCCATCTTCCATGACCTTGGAATTTCCAGCCGTATCATTCGTGCCGGTATCATTTTTCTTACTCAAGGTTTCCCGTATGTAATTTAGTTCAGATCGAGTTTCTTCTAATTTACTTAAAATAATTTCTTCGAATTCCTTTAATTCTGCAGCTGAATAGCGTTGTTTTTCCTCGTTTGCCATAATCAAAAAATGCCAGTAAAAATTAAAAATTGAAATGTTTTGTTGGCTAAATGGGCTGTAAATCAGGTATTTAAGCAGAGTGGCAAAACATTAGCACAAAGATAATTTTATATGCTTGATTTAGGTAATGATTCATATAAAATCTATGACATTTTTTTTTGCCAAGACCGATAGCCATAAAAAGCCATGAAAATAAATAGGCCATATAGTGCCGATGTGCCTGCTATGCCCTTTTGCATGTACATGCCTATATAGACGAAGTCCACAAGAATCCAAAGCACCCAGTTTTCGATTTTCCGTTTTGCAGCCAAATAAGTTCCCCAAATACTAAGTCCTGTCAGGCAGGCGTCTAAATAGGGGAAGGAGACATTGGGTACGTATCTTTGATGCAAATAACCTGAAATCCCCCCAAAAACTAAACTGGCGAGAAGCCCTCTGATTAATTGCATTCGAGTCGATTTTTCTGGGATCCAATTTTCGGCCGATCGGGTCCATTGGAAAAAGCCAAAAATGGCCATTAAAATAAAAAACCCTTGCAATTCCATATCGGAAAATAAACCTAAGCCATAAAAAATATAGCCATACATCGCGGAGGCGAGGATGTTCCAGATCCATGCTACTCGGGCTTGTTTCGCGGAGAAATACACGCCGAGCAGGGAACATAAAATGCCCAAGCCTTCGACTTTATTTGCTCCCATGATTTTTTTGATAAAAGGCACAAAAATGCTGAATCGTACAGGCTTCACACTTCGGGCTGCGGGCCAGGCAAATGTAGCGACCGTGTAGGATTAACCAATGGTGCGCCCGGGGAATGACCTCATCAGGCAGGTGTTTAACCAACGCTAATTCGACCTTTAAGGGGGTGGTCGCGTTTTTTGGAACGAGTCCTAGTCGATGCGAAACCCGAAATACATGGGTATCCACGGCCATGGTGGGTTGATTATAAATCACCGAAGCGATGACATTTGCCGTTTTTCGACCTACGCCGGGCAGGCTTTGTAAGTCTTCTAAGGTTTCCGGGACTTCGCCGGCGAATGCGTCGACGATTCGTTGCCCTAAACCTAAGAGATGTTTCGCTTTGTTATTCGGATAGGAAACAGATCGAATGTAGGAAAAAATTTCATCCACGCTGGATTCGGCGAGTGCAGCGGGGTTAGGAAATCGTTGGAAAAGTTTCGGGGTGACTTGGTTGATCCGCTTATCGGTACATTGCGCGGAAAGGACGACGGCGACTAATAATTCATAGGGATTGCCGTATTGCAATTCCGTTTCCGCCTCCGGAAAATGGGACGAAAAATGGTCCATAAAAGCTTGGAATCGTTCTTTCTTTTGCATGCGCTAGGCTTTGGGCAAAGGTAAGAAACTATTTCAAGATTGGATCTCGATATTTCGTTTGGAATAAGCGATAATCGAATCGACACAGCTGTCTGATGGATGTAAATATCCTTCATCGAGTGTGTTTTTTACCAGGTGGAGGGCCGCTAACTCCGAGCGGTCTTCCGAACTTAAAAAGTGAGTCAGCCCTTTTTCAGGCTCATACAAGTTTTTAATGAGGTCATTTGGGGTAAAGTTTTGCGTCATAGGCACTCTCTTGTTTTTCTAGCATTTTCCTTAGGTTGATCAAGGCATACCTCATTCTTCCCAAAGCCGTATTTATACTGACACCGGTCTGATCTGCGATTTCTTGGAAACTTAATTCCTCGTAATGCCGCATGACCAAGACTTCCCGTTGTTCATCTGGTAATTTTTTGATGAGCTCCCGCACATTCGAAATTTTGTCGGCCTTCATCTGAATATCCTCGGAGGATTCTTCGGCAAACTCGAAACTATTGAACAGCTTGGACCCATCTTCCAACACAATGGTCGGATATCGTTTATCCTTCCTGAAAAAATCGATGGCTAAATTATGCCCTATCCGCACCACCCATGGCAAAAATTTTCCTTCTTCATTGTAGCGACCGGATTTAATCACATCGATCGCCTTAATATACGTTTCTTGCATTAAGTCTTCCGCGATGTAGCGGTCCTTAACGATCAAGTAAATACTTGTATACACTTTGGATTTACTGCGTTTCACTAATGTTTCAAACGCTTTATCTTCCCCTTGGATGTACGCGGACAATAACGCTGCATCGCTAACTTGTGTCTTAATCATATAAGTCAAATTTGTTAACGTAGAGGTTTATCTCATATTGTATCTCCTATTGTTTTTTTGGGCGAATTGATAACCGATGCTTGTTGTTCGGAGTGCCAAATTAGGTAAAACTATTTAATTTCAAAATCTCAATGTGAAAATATTGTAAAAATTGAAGTCATTTTATAATAATTAATTGAAATCGTATTAGTTTTGTCAAAATTTAAATCGAAAATTCATGAAAAATGCTCGTTTAGTTGCCATCCTTGCTGCGATGGTTATGTTTTCTACCACTTTATTTTCACAAGTTAGTTCTACTGATGATATCGCAGGATCTTATAAAATGCAAGATAATCCTTACGTAAAAGTCGTCAAATTTACCGTTAAGGAAGGAAAAGTGATCATGTCAGCCGAAGGTTTTCCAGATTCAGAATTAGCGAAAGGCAAAGTAGCTGATGAATATGTATTAGAAAGTATGAATGCTTCTGTAACGTTTACTCGTGAAGGAGGAAAAGTAAATGGATTAAAAATTGATGCGCAAGGACAAACTTTGAAGGGCGAAAAAGAGGGATCATCTGCTGGTACTTCTTCCGCTGCTGATTATACGGCTACGTTCAAAATGTCTGACAATGAGTACGTAAAGAAAATCATGATTAATTTGAAGGATGGGAAATTGATGTTGTCTTCGGATGCGAACCCTACCGAAGGAGCTGTTTTAAAACCTTCAAACACGGCCGATGTATTTACTACGTCAATCCAAGGGTATGATGCCGATATCATCTTCTCTCGCGCTGCAGGTAAAGTAAGTTCGATCAAATTATCAGTGGCTGGTGGCCAAGTGGTTTTGACAGGAGAAAAAGAACAATAGTTTTTTTTTATAAAAATTTAAAAGGGGCCTTATCTAGGGCCCCTTTTTTGTTTTATGTAGGTATTGAAATTGCTCATGTAGCGTTTTTGCTTTTTGTCAAATTCAATCATTTTTCTTTGGAAATGATTCCTAAAGCAATTGGCGTTTATACAATTGTATCGTATTCTCCAAACCATAATACAGCGCATCACTGATCAGCGCATGGCCAATCGACACTTCATCTAAAGGCATCACCTGCGATTTAAAAAAGGCCAAATTTTCTAAATTCAAGTCATGACCGGCATTGACGCCAAGGCCAATTTGCTGAGCTCGAAATGCCGCCTTCCGATAGGCCGCGACCGCTGCCACCGGATTTTCCGGAAATTCCGTCGCAAAAGGTTCTGTGTATAATTCAATCCGATCCGCACCCGTCGTTTTCGCCGCTTCCACCATGTCCAAAACCGGATCCACAAAAATGGAGGTTCGAATGCCCGCATGTTTAAAAATGCGGATAAGGTCGATCAGAAGCGCTTGATTCGCCACCGTATCCCAGCCATGATTCGAGGTGATTTGTCCCAGCGCATCGGGAACCAAGGTAACCTGCTCCGGTTTCACCGCTAAGACCAATTCGACAAAGGACGCTTCCAAAGGATTTCCTTCGATGTTAAATTCGGTGGTCAACAAAGGTTTTAAAGCATACACATCCGCATAGCGAATGTGACGTTCATCGGGCCGAGGATGCACCGTAATTCCCTCCGCACCAAATCGCTCACAATCCAAAGCCACCTGAATTAGATCTGGATTATTGCCACCCCGAGAATTTCGAAGTGTGGCGATTTTATTGATATTTACACTTAATCGAGTCATGTACAAAAAAGGCCGGTTGGACCGGCCTTCGTTTTAGATTAACTGATGTTTGGCCAAATATTCTGCGATCTGAACAGCATTCGTAGCCGCCCCTTTTCGTAAATTATCCGCCACAATCCACAAATTCAAGGTGTTTTTTTGAGACTCATCCCGACGAATTCTTCCCACAAAAACCTCATCTTTTCCATGCGCGGTAATCGGCATTGGGTACAAGAAGTTTTTCGGATCGTCTTGAACAATCACACCTTCTTCTTTTTCCAATATCGCCCGAACTTCCGCCAAATCGAAATCATTTTCAAATTCAATATTCACCGCCTCCGAGTGTCCGCCGATGGTGGGAATACGCACCGTCGTCGCCGTCACCTGAATCGAATCGTCCATCATGATTTTTTTCGTTTCCAAAATCATTTTCATTTCCTCTTTCGTATAACCATTGTCTAGGAATACATCGATGTGAGGCAAAGCGTTTAAGTCGATTTTATGAGGATAAACTTTGTTGTAATCTGTTTTTCCGGCGCGTTCGTCGAACAATTGGTCCACGGCTGCTTTGCCTGTTCCTGTCACCGACTGATAGGTCGAAACCACCACGCGTTTGATTTTATATTTTTTATGTAAGGGATTTAGGATCACGACCATTTGGATCGTGGAGCAATTCGGATTCGCAATAATTTTATCTTCCGCGGTTAGGGTGGAAGCATTGATTTCTGGAACGACCAATTTTTTCGTTGGGTCCATCCGCCAAGCCGATGAATTATCCACGACAGTTATGCCTGCTGCGGCGAATTTTGGTGCTGTTTCTAAGGATGTTCCACCACCTGCGGAGAAAATGGCCACATTGGGTTTCATCGCGATGGCCGTTTCATACCCCACTACGGCATATTCTTTTCCCTTAAAGCTGATTTTTTTTCCGATCGAACGCTCGGAAGCTACGGGGATAATTTCAGAAACCGGGAAATTCCGTTCTGCTAATACTTTTAAAATTTCACTGCCTACGAGTCCTGTGGCACCAACAACTGCAACTTTCATGCTTAATTAATCTTAAAATGGATACTTCATTGCGATACCAACGGCGGGTTGATTTCCGCTCGTTGAAATTTGTAAACTTATATTTGTCTTTTGTTCTTTTCCTAACTCATTATATCGATTCAGCGCTCGGTTAAAATGCCGCAAACTCATGGATCCAAAATAGACGTTCGCCAAAGCACTCGTTCCCACAAATGACCAATAAAAGCCGTCTGACACGGCGTCTTTTTGCAACAATGAATACAATGACAAGGCCAAAGTGCCGCTTGAAATCCATTTGATGTGATTTTGTTGACGCTTATAGGTCAAAAACTCCCGACTAATTTCCGGATCCAACATCTCCATTAAAGGGATTTGAAGGGCCAAGGGATTTTCCAAAAGTTGGCGTTTGTACACAAATTGCGTCCGAAAGCCTTTTATTGAACGTTCAATCGGGAACCATTCCTTTTTGCTTATTCCTTGGCCTAAGACGGGCAAGGCGAAACATACAAAAAAGAGTATTGGTCTGAATTTCACGTGATCATGCGTTTGGCACGCAAAATTAGGGCTTAAATTTAGAATCAGCCTATTTTTTTTCATTAAATCGATGAATTCCTTCAGGCGATATAGCTAGGTCCAAGGCAATATCATGTTCATGTAGGTCAGAAATTGGATCGATTAGGCTGTCTAAACTAAGTCCGATATGCAAAGTATTGGCGTTGGTTTGGGCCAAAAATCGATCATAAAAGCCCTTTCCATAGCCCACGCGATGGCCATTCAGGTCGATGGCTAAAAGGGGCACCAACACCACATCCCAATCCTTTGCGTAGATTTCTTGCGACGAGCTAGGCTCGGGTTCCCAAATTCCCCAGGCCGATTGTTCGAAAGTTGTAGATTCATTCGTCAGAAATGTTTGCATGGAAAAGTCCTTGGCATTCGCCCTCGGAAAACCTAAAGAAAATTCGAAGGGAGATTTTGTCAGCTTTTCGTGCGTGGATGTTAGGTCGATTTCTCGCTTTTCGAGGATACTTTGAAAACTTAGGACCTTAGTTCCCGCCGAGAAATCATGCAAAAAATCAAGCAAGTATTTTTGAATGGCTTGGTTCATGGAAAGCCATTTTTCATCGCTGAGATTTTTGCGGGAGGCAAGGGCTTGTAGACGTATCGCTTCTTTTAACATTTATTCCATTCAAAATTCCATGCAAAGTAACATAAGGTTCACAATTTTCGTATTTTTGCCTCAATTTTGCCTGATATTATTCTAAAAACCAACCAATCTGTGAGCTTCAAAGAATATAAAAATTTAGATTACGCTGCCTTAGCCGATGAAATTTTAGATTTCTGGACGAAAAATAACATTTTCGAAAAGTCTATTTCGACGCGCGAGGGAAAGCCTACCTTTACGTTTTTTGAGGGGCCACCTTCGGCCAACGGAACACCCGGCATTCACCATGTCATGGCGCGGGCGATCAAGGATATTTTTTGTCGCTACCAAACCCTGAAGGGAAAACAAGTAAAGCGCAAAGGGGGCTGGGATACGCATGGATTGCCGGTGGAATTGCAAGTTGAAAAAGAATTAGGCATCACCAAAGAGGACATCGGAAAAACGATTTCGGTCGAAGAATATAACCAACGCTGCCGGGAAACCGTCATGAAATTCACGGATCAGTGGAACGACCTCACCCAGAAAATGGGCTATTGGGTAGATCTCGAAAATCCCTATGTCACCTACCAAGCGCCCTATATTGAAAGTGTTTGGAACCTATTGAAACGCCTATACGACCAAGGTTTATTGTACAAAGGCTATACGATTCAACCCTATTCGCCCGCGGCGGGAACGGGTTTGTCGTCACATGAATTAAACCAGCCTGGCTGTTACCGCGACGTCAAGGACACTTCTTTAACGGCCCAATTTGCCGCCATTCGAAATCAATCCTCTGAGTTTTTATTTCAAGCCGCTGCCGGTGCGCCCGTCTATTTATTAGCCTGGACAACTACGCCTTGGACTTTGCCTTCAAACTCAGCCCTCACCGCAGGAAAAAATATTAGCTATGTCTTAGTAAAGACATTTAATCCTTATACCTTTTTGCCCGTTCATGTGGTTCTTGCCAAAGATTTGGTCAAGAATTATTTCCAGCCTGCCGCTGAAAATGGAGATTTTGAGGCCTATGTTTCAGCGGATAAAAAACTAGCTGCCATTCCGTATCGCATCGTTTTGGATTGCAAAGGTTCGGATTTAGAGGGTATCGAATATGACCAATTAATGCCTTATGTCCAGCCGAAAGCAGCTGCCTTCCGTGTAATTTTAGGTGATTTTGTGACCACCGAAGATGGAACGGGGATGGTGCATACGTCGCCTACCTTTGGGGCGGATGACTTTCGGGTGGCCCAACAAAATGGAATACCCGCCATTCTAGTTCAAGATGAACATGGGAAGGATGTGCCCTTGGTAAACCGACAAGGAAAATTCGTCAAAGAAGTCACGGATTATGCCTTAGAGCCTGTAAAAGAGGCCTATTTGACCGAAGAGGAAAAGAAAGAAGCGATCGTGAAGCAAGGTCGGGATAAGTATTTATCCGTAGACGAGCGGATTGCGATCCAATTAAAAACGGAGAATAAGGCCTTTAATGTCCAAAAATTCGATCACCCATATCCGCATTGCTGGCGAACAGATAAACCGATTTTATATTATCCCTTAGATTCTTGGTTCATCAAAACCACGGCGGCAAAAGACAAATTAATCGCGCTGAATAAAACGATTCAATGGAAACCCGAATCGACGGGTACAGGTCGTTTTGGCAATTGGCTCGAAAATCTTGTTGATTGGAATTTATCCCGTTCTCGCTATTGGGGAACGCCTTTGCCGATCTGGCGAACGGAGGATGGGTCCGAGGAGATTTGTATTGGTTCCTTGGAGCAATTAACGAACGAAATCGAAAAAGCAAATGCCTCTGGCACTTTATCGGAAATACAATTAAAAGGAAATGAGGCTTTCCAAAAAGCCTTTGCTGCAGGCCAAGCGGATTTACATCGGCCTTTTGTGGATGAAATATTTTTAGTGAGTGCGACAGGTCAGGTATTGTCCCGCGAATTGGATTTAATCGATGTCTGGTTCGATTCAGGCGCGATGCCCTTCGCGCAATGGCACTATCCATTCGAAAATCAAGACATTTTTAAGCAATCGTATCCTGCGGATTTCATTTCGGAAGGGGTGGATCAAACGCGCGGTTGGTTCTTTACCTTGCATGCGATTTCGAGCATGGTGGAAGATTCCGTTGCTTTTAAAAATGTGATTTCCACGGGCTTGGTCTTGGATAAAAATGGCAATAAAATGTCCAAACGATTGGGGAATGCCATTGACCCATTTGAGACATTGGCTTCCTATGGGGCTGACCCGACGCGCTGGTATATGATCACGAATGCTCAGCCTTGGGATAATTTGAAATTTGATTTGGCAGGTATTACGGAGGTGAGAAATAAGTTTTTTGGCACATTGACCAATACCTATAATTTCTTTGCGCTCTATGCGAATTTAGATGGCTTTGAGTCCTCGATGGCACAGGAAATCGATGAGGCGCATTTGACGGAATTAGATCGATGGATTTTATCAAAATTAACCCAATTGATCAGCGAAGTGGATGAAGCCTTTGCGGCTTATGAGCCAACGAAAGCCGGTCGGGCCATCCAAGATTTTGTGTGTGATCATGTATCTAATTGGTATGTGCGTCTTTCTCGCCGTAGATTCTGGAATCCGGAAACGGCGAAGGATGGCTTGTCGGCCGATAAAAAAGCCGCCTACCAAACCCTTTATACCTGCTTGGAGACAGTGTCTCAACTCATGTCTCCTATCGCCCCATTCTATGGCGAATGGTTATATAAAAATGTGACAGGGGGGGAATCGGTACATTTAACTGATTTCAAAACAGCTCGTCCCGCTTGGCGAAATGTAGCCTTGGAGGAATCGATGGAAATGGCACAGCGAATTTGTTCTTTAGTCCATTCGATACGGAAAGTACATAAACTAAAAGTGAGACAGCCACTGGCTCAAGTTCTTGTTCCGGTGTTACAGGAGCATGTGCGGGAACAAATTCGTCGGGTGGATGATCTCATCAAATCCGAGGTAAATGTGAAGCAGGTGAATTATTTAGATGATGCGGCTGGGGTTTTAAGCAAAAAAGTCAAACCTAATTTTAAGACCTTAGGGCCTACATTTGGGAAAGATATGAAGGTGGTAGCAGCGTTAATTTCAGATATGTCGGCCGAAACTTTAACCGTTTTGGAAGAAGTGGGGGAGGTCCAATTGGAAGGATTTGGCATAGGTTTAGGGGATGTTGAAATTTTGACGGAAGATATGCCGGGTTATGTGACCGCGAGTGAGGGAGGATTGACGATTGCATTGGATCAGACGTTGAGTCCTGAGTTGATTCGCGAGGGCATGGCTCGAGAATTTGTGAATCGGATTCAAAATGTGAGGAAGGATTCGGGTTTTGATGTGGTGGATAAGGTGCACATTGTGATTCAGGAGGATTCCGAGGAATGGAAGGAAAGCATTGACGAGTTTAAGCTTTACATTGCACAGGAAGTTCAGGCATTGAGTATTGAATGGGTGAAGGTTTTGGAAGGCCCGAGTAGCGAATTAAATGTAGATGATGTGAACTTGCGGGTGCAAGTGACAGTTGGTTAACCCAAGCAATATGGTTTTTAATTCATTGCAGTTTTTGGTTTTCTTCGGCATTGTGACATCAGCCTATTTTTTAATGGCTCATAAGTACCGTTGGCTTCTATTATTGCTTGCTTCTTGTTATTTCTACATGGCTTTTGTTCCTATGTATTTGGGAATTTTGGCACTAACGATCGTGATCGATTATTTCGCGGGAATCTTATTAGAACAGCATGAGGGTCCTACAAAAAAATGGATTCTAGCCTTAAGTATTGTGGCTAATGTGGGCGTATTGGCAGTTTTCAAGTATTATCAGTTTATTTTCAACAACATTTCCTGGTTCGCGCATTTGCTGGATATTCCGGTCCAAATGCCTGTTTTGTCCATATTATTGCCGATCGGACTCTCCTTTCATACCTTCCAAGCGATGAGTTACACGATCGAGGTGTATCGGGGAAATCAAAAGGCCGAACGAAATTTTGGCATTTATAGTTTGTATGTGATGTTTTATCCGCAATTGGTCGCCGGACCGATCGAGCGGCCCCAAAACCTAATTCATCAATTTTATGAACCCAAGCATTGGGATCGGCATCGGGTCCAATCGGGATTGCTTCAAATGGTCATTGGTATTTTCAAAAAAGTGGTCATTGCGGATCGCTTATCGATGGTTGTGGATGAGGTTTATGGAAATATTGGAGAGCAATCAGGGACAAATTTAGTGGTTGCGGCGATCTTCTATTCCTTCCAAATATATTGCGATTTTTCAGGTTATTCGGATGTGGCCATCGGGGCAGCCCGCGTGATGGGCTTTCGGTTGATGGAAAATTTTAATGCACCTTATTGGGCCACATCGATTCCCGAGTTTTGGCGGAGGTGGCATATATCCTTATCGACCTGGTTCAAGGATTATCTTTACATTACCTTAGGGGGAAATCGAGTTTCGGTGCCCCGCTGGTATTTGAATATCATGATCATCTTTGTGTTATCCGGTTTATGGCATGGAGCTAGTTGGAATTTTGTGATTTGGGGAGCTTTGCATGGGTTATTCCAATTGAGTGGTTTGATTTTGAATAGACTATTTCCTTTTTTGGCAGCAGACCAAAGGAAAACCTGGGTTGGTGTTTGGGCCTACCGTTTGTTGACTTTTTTCCTAGTAACCATGGCCTGGGTATTTTTCAGGATTGCGCATTTTTCATCCATCAAATTATGGTTTAGTCGAATGGCGCTCATGGATTTCTCGAGTCCTTTACATGTGTCCATGGTATCTAAGGAATTCTATTTATGTGTCTTTCTAATTGTAGGCTTATTTGCATTGGAATATAAAAGAGGTATGGTTAAGGAGCGTTTGGAAACGTTTTTTTGGCTTATATTTCCGGTGCTTATTTTGGTCACGTATTTTCTTGGGGTGTTTAATATGAAACAATTTATCTACTTTCAATTTTAGCATGCGGAGAATTTTTGCTTTTGTGGTACTTTTCTTTTTGGCATTTGTACTGATTTTTGGAAGTTCAAACGAAGGTATGCGCTTATTAAGTCAGCGGCGATATATTCGCCAGGATGGCTGGGGTGCAGATAAATTCACTTTCGGTGATTTGTATGGCTTGACCTACATCAAGCCCTTTAAAATGCCGCGTGATACGAGTTTTGTGACGATACCTGCCCATCAGCCAGACTCATTGACTTATAAATTGAACATCATCGGGGATAGTTATTTGTATTCTTTTTTCAGCATGAATCCGCGGTATTTTCGAAAAACAGGCGAGGTTCAGTTTGTTCGATGGTCCACGCCCAAGCCCATTCCGTATCGCCTATCCAAAGACAAAAAAAACATTCTTTTGGTCGAATGCGTCGAACGTAATTTTCGAAATTTAATGACCTTGCAGGAAATTAGAAATCGAATTGATCCCCAGCCTGCATCCAAATCGGAAGCCCATCCGGGCTCCCAATTTGCTTTGTTGGCTCGTATCAATAAGGGCATAAAAACTGCGATTTATCATCCAACGCTGGAAAATAATTTAGAATTTCTCCTGTTCAATTTAGGGATTTGGGCGCCGTTTAAAGAATTAAAATCGGCCTTAAATTTTTATATCTTCGGTCGGCTGGATAACGATGTGCGCGTTTCCAAAAACTGGAAACAACTATACCTTACGCAAACCGTGGACCCAGAAAAAGTAGGTAGTTCCTTTTATCCGACGAGTGATGAGGAAGTAGGCGCTTATGTGGCGCAACTCAACGAAGTCGAAACCTATTTCAAATCAAAAGGCTTCGATCAGGTCATTTTTAGTATCATCCCGAATCCGGTCGGGGTTTTGAATACGGAAAACAAGCCGACTAATCAGATTTTATCGCGCATCGCCAAACATCCAAATTGGAAGGGAATATTAGTGGATCCAAGCCTCCGCCTACAAAAAAATGCGAAAGAAAATTTCTTTCCTTCCGATTCTCACTGGAATCAGCGCGGCGCGGCGATTTGGTTAGGCCAATTGAACGAAACGTTAAACGCCCTGTAAATTATTTTGGAAATTGGCTTTTATCGAGTGTAGGCAATAAATTCAGCGCATTCTTGTAATACACTTTTTTCAAAACCTCATCCGGTAATTCCAAGCCATAAATTCGCCAAAAAGCATGCCGCTTGCGATAATAAGGAAAGTATTCATCGCCCGTTTCTAATAACCTGAAATAGGTATAATATTCCGATGTGGTCCAAATATCCTTTCCAAATAAGACGCGGTCTTGATATTGAATCATGAATTTTCGTGCGGTTTTCGGTTGGCGACCTAATTCATGAATAACTGCGCCGATCTCCGTATACATATTCGGATAAGTATCCAATAATTTCCCCAATTCCCCTAAATTATTTCCGAGCCAAGCCAGGTGTGCACTGATAAATTTGGTTTTAGGATGTTTTTTAATGATGTCAAATTGTTCTGCCATCACGATTTTCCAGGATGGATATTTGGAGGAAGGCCGCGCCCGACTCGGAAATTGCTTGAGCTCCAGCCACCGTTCATTGTATTTATCTTGAGCATCAAAAAATGAGATGGGTTCGCCCGTATGAATAAGTACAGGAATGTTTAATTCCCCACACTTTTCCCAAATAGGATCGAGGCGCGGGTCATTTGTCGACAAGCGATTCCCCTTCGTATCTTTAATTTCCAAGCCTAGATCTTTATAAATTTTAAGTCCCATCGCACCGGCTTTCACTTCTTTTTCGAGAGCCTTGACGGTTTCAGCGGACCAATTGGGATTATCGATGTCAGTGAAATTTAAGTTCGTAAACACCACGACTCGATTATTTGTTTTTTCTTTTCCGGCCAGCGCGGATTGGGTAAGGTATTCGGTTCCTGCTTCCCGACTACCATTTCTTTGAGAACCCTTTCCGCTCAAATTCACCATCACCCGCATGTTTAGACTATCCATTTGTTTGGTCAAATATCCTAAATCTTGGCTTGGCATATTCCATTGATGGTTATGGATATCGATGAAGGGGTATTTCGACCGTTTTAAAGTATGTTCGGGCACCACTAACGTAGAAATGGGATCGTATTCCTCGAAGCCCATCGTTTTTTCTTGAGCGATTAAGGGAAGACTTACTAAGAAGCTAAAAAGGAAAAGGTATTTCATCAAAATCTAGGTTTATTTCCGCGAATCTATCGAAATTATCTGTAAAATGATCATTCAATGTGGTATATTCGCTTTAATGAAGAGAATTTGCCTCCTTATTTTATTAGTGACTGTTTTTTCGATGCCTGCCGGAATGGCTCAAAAAAGGTCGAAGGTCATAGATGCGCTGACGCCTGCCCAGTCGGAGGAATTAATGGCGGAAGCGATGCGGCATTATGTGCAAGAGGAATACGAGGAGGCGATTTTGATTTGGGAGCATTTGATTCAAGAAGTACCCAAAGAGGCCTCAATTTTTTATTATTTAGGAAAGTCCTATTTGGCCCAAGATAAAAAGAATTTGGCCTTTCAAAATGCCAAAGAGGCTCATTTGTTATCCCCTTTTTCTTTAGATTATGGCTTATTTTATGCGGATTTAGCCCTCGATTTGCGGTATAATGAGGAGGCTTTAGCCGTGTTAAAAAAGTTATTGGCTTTCGATGAGACACAGCCGGAAGTCAATATCCGCCTCGCGCAGGCCTATTTATGGGCAGATCAGGGTGATGAGGCTTTGTCTGCTTTGCAAAAAGCGGATGCTTTTGTGGGCGATTACCCGGAGATTATTCGCACGAAACAATTTATTTATTTGAAGAAAAAGGACGTCCGTTCGGCGTTTAAGGAAGGGGAACATTTGTTAGAAATTATCCCCGAAGAATCTCTTTTTTCCTGGGATCAAATGGAAATTATCTGGGATTTAGTACATGGAAGGGAATTTAAAATCTTGTTTGATCAAATTCAAAATCGATTTCCGGATCAAGGGCAAATCCACTTATTGAAATCGAAATTATTTATTGAAGAAAAAAATCTGGATTCCGCTTGTGTCGAAATTAAATTTGGGTCGGTGGATTCACGGGTGAGCGCTGAAGTCTTGGGCCAATTGGCACTACATGCCATCGAATTAGTTAAATCGAAGGAAGATTGGAGTCACGCGCATGAGATGGTACTCGATTTAAAACATATTTTCCCGGAAGAGGCGCGTTTTGTGGCTTTGGAGGGAGATTTGTGGATCAGCATTTCCAAATTCCAGGAAGCCCAAACAAGTTATTTGCATGCGGCTCGAATGGGGAATACCAAGTTTGAGGTTTGGGCCCGAATCGTCCAGTTGGATTTCGAATTAAATGTATTAGACAGCGCCATTGTGCATTGCGATGAAGCATTACATGAATTCCCAACGGAAGGATTTTTATTGTTTCAAAAGGGTTTTGCGCAGTATTTACAATCAAAAAATGCGGAGGCCATTGCAAGTTTTGAAAAGGCCTTACCTTTAGTCCAGGTCACGGATGGCTGGTTTACCCAATTGTATGGGCTCTTAGGGGATGCATATCATTCCAAAACAAGGTATTTAGAATCAGATGCATGTTTTGAAAAGGTTTTGGCGATAAATCCGGGCGAGGAGCATGTCCTGAATAATTATAGTTACTATTTGTCATTACGCAAGGATAAATTAGACAAGGCGGCGCAGATGTCGAAAAGTTTAATTGATAAATTCCCCGAAAACGGCACCTATTTGGATACGTATGCATGGGTTTTGTTTCAGCAAAAGGATTATGTGGGTGCCTTGAAATTCATGGAAAGGGCTCTGAAGGATGAAAAGCAAAATAGTTCAACGGTCTGGGAACATTATGGAGATGTCTTAAGTCAGAACAATCGAATCCTAGATGCGATTAAGGCCTGGAAAATGGCCAAAACATTAGAGGGTGCTAGAGAAATTTTGGATAAAAAGATTAAGTTGAAGCGTTTTATCGAAAATTGAGATAATTTTGTAGTTAATATGCGTCATATATCCCTTTTCTTGATCCTCCTACTTCTTCAGGCCTGTGGCAAGAAAATCGCATCGACTCCCCAGGCGGCTCCGGCAGTCATGGATACCCTAGTTATTGAAACCGGAAAAGATACCATCCGAATTTCCGTTCCAAAACCCGAAATCAAAGAGGAGCCCAAGGTGATCATTGAGGATTTCAATTTCAATTATTTAAAAGCAAAATCGAAGATTGTTTGGAAGACCGCCAAGGACCAAGATACCTACACTGTAGATATTCGGATGAAAAAGGATAGTACCATTTGGGTGAACATTTCGCAGTCCGGTTTTACGGGCGCAACGGGACTTTTTACCAAGGATTTGGTCCAATTTTACCAAAAAATCAACAATGAATATTATCGATTTAGTTATGATAGCTTAAGTGTTAAAATGGGTTTCAAAGTTGATTATGGCATTTTACAATCCTTAATCGTGGGCAATCAGCCCTTTAAGCGAAATAATTCTCGGATGATTCGGGAGAATGAAAATATAATTTTAAAACAACAAGAAGGTCGAATTAACATCGATAACATGGTCGGGCCAAATCGGAAATTAAAAAAATTATTAATGAACGATGTGCCCACAAACAATAAAATGACGATGGATTTCGAAGAATTTACGGAGTTAAATCAAGTCCTTTTCCCATTTTCGAGCCAAATTAATTTAGATGTCAAGGATAAAAATAATAAGAACGTAAATACGTTAATTACGATTAAGTACTCGAAAGTTGAATTGTTGGATACGCCATTGGAATTTCCATTCCGCGTGCCTCAAAAATTATTGAATCCGAATAAATGAAATACTTCATCCTATTTTTGACTTGCCTTCTCGCTGGAAATATCGGGGCTCAGGTGGATAAAAAAACGCAATTAGAGCAGCAGAAGAAGGATAATTTGGCCAAAATCAAAGAATTAAACACCATCATCACCCGAACGTCCAAGAAAAAAAATGTATCCATCGGGAAATTAAATGTATTGAAAGAACAAATCGTTGTTCAGAAAAAGCAGATTAATATTCTCAATGAAAACCAACAAGCGCTCGCCAAGGAAGCCAAAAAACTAACCCAAGAAAGTGATATTTTGGCCGCTAAATTAGCCAAATTAAAAGTAGCGTATGGTCAAATGCTGTATGAGGCGGAGAAGACCTCATCGGTCAACAATAAATTAAGTTTCTTATTACTATCCTCTGATTTGGGTGAATTCACACGACGATTTGATTATTTACGTCATTATACGACGAACCGAAAAGTGCAGGCGCGAAAGATTTTTGAAACACGTCAGGATTTAATGACAAAGAAACAACAAGTGATTTTCAAAAAGGAAGAGGAGAAAAAAGTAATCGTGGAAAAGGAGCATGAGAAATCGAAGTTGGAGGTCATGAAAACCAAAGAAGCCAAGGTGGTGACGGTGCTGACCCAGCAAGAGAAAAAGCTTCGTACCGAACTCGAGCGAAAAAAATTATCCATTCGTAAATTGGATAATTTGATCGCAGGAATTGTCCAACGAGAAATTCAAAAAAGTATGGAGCGTGAGCGTCGCTTGCGGATGGCGGCTCAAGCGAAAAAGCTCGAAGTAAATAAACCAGCGCTGCCTAAACCTAGATTAGAAGAAGGACTGGTGCGGAAATATGAAAAGCCTACGGAGGTAGAGGAACGTACAGAGTCCAAAATAGAGACCGCCAAAACGGATAAAAAGGAGCCTAGTAAGGAAAAGCCATCGCCTGTGAAAGAAGTCGAGGTGGCCGAGCCGGTCCTAGAAAAGAACACCTATTATATGAATGCGGATGAGGCAAAATTAGCCAGTTCCTTTGCGGCGCTTCGTGGGCGGATGCCTTTTCCTGTGCCTTCGGGTTTTATTTCGGATCATTTCGGTGTGCATAAACATCCGATTTTGAAGGGGGTAATGATTAATAATAATGGGATTGACATTCAAACTTCAGCGGGTTCTGCCGTGCATAGTGTATACGACGGGGTGGTGCAGTCTGTGGTGAATATTCCTGGGATTAATATGGTCGTAGCGATCCAGCACGGGGATTATTTTACGGTGTATAGTAAACTAGAGAATGTGTCAGTTTCCATGGGACAGCGGGTTCGGACAGGTCAGCGAATAGGTTCTGTGGCTTCGGACGAAGACGGAACTTCTGAAATCAATTTCCAAGTTTGGAAAAATACAGTTCGACAAAATCCGGAAACCTGGCTTAAACGTTAAGAAAATCGATAGGTCAGACGCATGCTCGCATTAATCCCTTGGTCATCTGCATAATAGCGGAAACGATTTAGGTAGTCGCGATAGGATTGGTTCAATGCATTATTTATGGTAATCCCTACATCAATGGCTTTGATGCTCATACCCCAATTTGCTTGCACTAAAAAATACCCGTCTGGTGGGGGAGAATAATCAGAGTTTTTTTCGACACGCGTTTGTTGAGACACCTGCGTTAACCCCACGCTCACATATTGTTTGTTTTTTGGAAATTGGTGTCGAATCAAATATTCAAAGCGATTTGCTGGGATATTGACCATGTATTGATGATTTCTTTCATCGTAGGCATAGACGAGGCTGGTTTTTTGTTGGAATGACCAGCGCTCATTTGCCTTAAAATTGGCTTGAGCGTCCATGCCTTTAAAGGTTGCGTCGATTTGTTGATACGCAAAGGCCGGGAAAGTGCCCCGCACCGTGCTGACGTACATAGCGCGGCCTTGGTCCACCAGTGGTTGTAAGTAAATAAAATTTTTGATGGAATTCGCGTATAATCCTAACTCAAAGGCCCACTGATTCATCGTATATAAGGTATTTACACTCAAGTTATACGCGGTTTCACCTCGCAAGTTTGAATTCCCGATTTCATAGGCCCCAGCTCCATGATGTACGCCATTCGAAAATAATTCATTTGCACCAGGCGCACGAAATGCTCGGGCGATGATGATATGGTTTTCCAATTGGTCGGACCAATGGTATTTTAGACCTAGGCTGGCGGAAAGCCCGAGGTAATCGATGTCATTGCGGTTGATTCGACTGGAATAATTCATGTCGGGCCGATGAATCTCGATGTTCTTTGCATCCACCCGCAAGCCGCCATCGAACTCTAATTTTTCATTGACATATCGCTCCAAAGCAAATAGTCCAAAATTATTCAAGAAATAATTGGGCAATAAACTAGTCGTCAGGGTCGGATTATTTACCCGATTCCCAGAGGTGATATTTCCTTGACTTAAAACGTTGAAACCGAATTGGCCTTTCCATTTTTTGGAGGAATTCGTTTCATCATATAGAAATTCGCAACTGCCAGTTTCTAATTCAAATCGCAGGGTATTGATATTTTTACCCATACGGAGGACGTCTAATTCCAAACGTTGGTCTTGCTGAAAAGCAATATTTCCACGAAATGCGGACCCTGACGCGAGGCGGTAAAAGGCCTTCCATTTGGCCAAATCATGTAATATGTCTTGGTTCGGTCTTTCGATCTCTCTAATAAATTCTTTTGGGGTAAATTCAGGGAAAGGTCTTTCGCGCTGAATCGCATTTTCTAAATCATTCACATTTCCGATGTGGGAGCCCGAATAAATCCCAATGATGGAATGAAAACGGCTGATAAAAATATCCGTGGACCAGCGATTTGTTTTATAGCCCAACGCTGCCGAAAAATTTTGTTCTTCGATTCCGGTGTTGGCCAAATAATAATTCGCCGTCCGCATATTTCCCCCATTTTTCAATGTCCCCTGAATGCGCCATCCGAATCCCGGAAGATTTTTAATCCCCCCTTCGAGGAGCGCGGAGCCGACAAATTGCCGACCGTTGCTAAAGAAAATACTTTGAACTTCTCCGTGAATTTGTGCGCTATCGGGCAAGGCATTGGGTTCTAACATGACAATTCCCCCGATGGCATCACCGCCATAGCGTAAGCCTGCGGGTCCTTTAATAACTTGAATGTTTTTGGAAACGAATGGGTCGACTTCGGGTGCATGCTCACTGCCCCAGTTTTGTCCTTCTTGACGCACGCCTTGGTTTAATATAATGACCCGAGCGGAGTGCATGCCGTGGATTACGGGCTTTGAAATGGTGCTTCCAGTTTGTAAACTTTGGACACCCATGAGGCCTTTCATCATTTCCCCAAGGCTTAAACCATCTCGCTGAGCGCGTTCTTCATCGCTTAATTTTCCTTTTAGTTGGGCGCCCCCTTCTGATTTTTTACCCGTTACCAAGACTTCCATTAAATGTTCGTCATGGACTTCCAAATTAATATTTTCCTCTTTTTGCTCATGATCTTCCAAGGTGACAGGAATGACAACACGTTCATAAGAGGACATCTCACAGATTAAGGTATAGGTGCCGGGACATAGATTTTTCAATATAAAATTTCCTTGAGCATCCGTTTGGGCAGTTTTGTTTTGTCCTTTTAGGTAGACGTAGGCCCCTTGAATTTTTTCTTGATTTTCTTTGCCATTTACCCGGCCTTTGATGGTGCATTGACAGGTATTTTGTGCCAACGTGGACGGAACAAAACTGATCAATAATCCCAGAAACAAAACAATTACCCGCATGTTTGGACCCCATGGGCCATAAAAATTGAAAGATAAACATACGAAAAAATAAGCAAAGGGGGAAGGCTAGTTGATAAGACCAATCTTTTCGCCGACCACCTCGAATCATGTGGCGATAAAATATTTTTAAAAAATTATTTGTTTTGTTTAATCTTTTTATAAATTTGTTAAACAAAACATCAACAAACAAAAAATGACTGCTTTAGAGTTTTCCTATCAGGTCGGTAATTTTTCCAAATTTTTAAGGCCATTTGCCTTGCGTTTGACGAGAGACTCGGATGATGCGAATGACTTAGTGCAAGATACCTTGGTAAAGGCATATACAAATCGCGAGAAGTATGCGGATGGAACGAATTTGAAAGCATGGTTATTTACGATCATGAAAAATACGTTCATCACGCAATACCAGCGGATGGTTCGTCGGAATACATTTATAGACACAACAGACAATTTACACTTCATCAACTCAAACGAATCCTTGCAAGATAACGGAGCCATCGCTTCGTTCATGCGCGAGGATATTGAAAAAGCCTTGGAACTTACAGAAGAAATGTACCGCCTACCTTTTCTGATGTATTTCCAAGGTTTTAAATACCATGAGATTGCAGAGGAATTGAATTTGCCAATTGGAACGGTGAAAAACCGAATTCATATTGCACGTAAAGATTTGAAACAAATGCTTTACATGTACGCATAATTTTAAAGGGTTAAAAAATAGGTTTAAATTAAAGGTTTTTGATTAGTTTTTTGGTTAACAGAAAAGGTAGTAAAAAGTCAGATGATGTCTGACTTTTTCTTTTTTTTACGTTTGATTGGCCGAATTGCTTATATTTGTTATTCGCTTGTAGGGATATGAAACAGAAAAAAATACTCGTCATCGGTGCCGGTTTTTCAGGCTTGGCGGCAGCGACTTCATTGGCAGATCGAGGATATGAAGTCGAGATTTTAGAGAAAAATTCCATGGCGGGTGGTCGGGCCCGTGTATTTTCTGAACAAGGTTTTACCTTTGACATGGGTCCAAGCTGGTATTGGATGCCCGATATTTTCGAAACCTATTTTGGAAAATTTGGCAAAAAGCCATCCGATTACTACGATTTAGTTCGTTTGGATCCTTCTTACTCCGTGATTTTATCAGAGAATGAGGTGATCGATTTACCGGCTACTTATGCGGATTTACGTCAATTATTTGAATCCTACGAAACAGGTGCCGCGGATTCGTTGGACCGATTTATGGACCAAGCGGGCTATAAATACAAAGTTGGCATTCAGAATTTTGTTTGGAAACCTTCCAGGAAAATAAGCGAGTTTATGAGTTTGAAATTGCTCGTGGATGTCGTCCGACTCGATGTTTTCCAATCTTTCTATTCCCATATTCGTAAATTTTTCAAATCCTCCACGCTGCTAAAGCTCATGGAGTTCCCGATTTTATTTTTAGGAGCGATATCCCAAAATACCCCTGCGATGTACAGTCTGATGAATTATGCGGAAATCAAACTGGGGACTTGGTACCCCATGGGAGGGATGCATTTAATTGTCAAAGGCATGGTGGCCTTGGCCGAGGAAAAAGGGGTTAAAATTACCTTTAACGCGGAGGTCACGGGCTTTCGTTTGGATGGGAATCAGGTAAGTGGTGTCGAAACTGCGGCAGGTTTCAAGGAAGCCGATGCCGTGGTAGCCGGTGCAGATTACCACCATGTGGAGACTTTACTAGGTGATTCACATCGTAATTACGACGAAGCCTATTGGGATAAACGGGTCATGGCGCCTTCTTCTTTGTTGTTTTACCTAGGTGTTTCCAAACGAATTCCACGCTTAAAACATCATAATCTATTTTTTGACCGCGATTTTTCTGTGCATTCGCATGAAATTTATACGGTTCCAACTTGGCCACAAGACCCCTTATTTTATGCGTCGGCGCCTTCCGTGACAGACCCAAGTGTGGCGCCAGATGGATGTGAAAATGTCTTTTTATTAATTCCCGTTGCTCCGGATTTAGTGGATACCGAAGAGGTACGCGAGAAGTATTTTGATCAATTAATGGACCGCCTGGAGGCTTATTGTGGCACTTCGATTCGGGAACATATCGTGTATAAACGCTCCTATGCGCATCGGGATTTTATTTCGGATTACCATGCCTTCAAGGGGAATGCCTATGGTTTGGCGAATACGTTGATGCAAACGGCAATTTTGAAACCTAGTTTGAAAAATAAACGCTTGGATAATTTATATTATACGGGCCAGCTCACCGTTCCTGGACCCGGAGTTCCTCCATCCTTAATTTCTGGATTAGTGGTGGCCTCTGAGGTAGATCATGAATTAAAACAAAATTAAATGGATTTGTATTTAAAGGTTTCCCTGGCTTCGAGCAAGCTTTTGACAAAAGCCTACTCCACTTCATTTTCCTTGGGGATTCGTACCCTGGACGCCTCCGTTCACGATGCGATTTATGCGATTTATGGCTTTGTTCGCCTAGCGGACGAGATCGTGGACACCTTCCATTCCCACGACAAAAAAGCTTTATTAGATCAGTTTACCCAAGATACTTTTCAGGCCATCGAGGAAAAAATCAGCATGAATCCGATTTTGCATTCGTTCCAATGGGCCGTTAATGAATTTCAAATGGAACATGATTTAATCCATGCCTTTTTGTATTCGATGGAATTGGATCTAACCAAAACAGATTATAGCGAAGAGGAATATAAAAAATACATTTATGGTTCTGCCGAGGTAGTTGGGCTCATGTGCTTGCGGGTATTTTGTCAAGGAAACCCGGATGAATATAATGCCTTGCGTGGGGACGCTTGTGCCTTAGGATCTGCTTTTCAAAAAATTAATTTTTTACGGGATATTCGCTCGGACTATGAGGAGCGAGGTCGCGTGTATTTTCCGGGGATAGATTTTAATACCTTCACGGATGAACAAAAACGTAGCATTGAAGCGGATATCCAATTGGATTTTGATGCAGGTTTACGCGGCATAGGTTCCTTGCCCAAAGTGGCGCAAAAGGGCTGTTTATTGGCTTATGAGTATTACATTCGACTTTTTGAAAAAATAAAAGCCTTGCCCGCTTCGCGGATTAAGGAAGCCCGGATTCGCGTACCGGATTGGGAAAAAATGTTCATTTATTTCCGATTAGCCTTACGAAAATAGCATGGAATTAATTGTCCTTTTAGGCATTATGGCCTTTTTATATGCTTCCGTAGGGCATGGGGGCGCGAGTGGCTATCTGGCCGTGATGGCCTTGTTTGCGATTGCTCCACCGGTGATGAAGCAAACTGCTTTGTTGTTAAATCTCGGGGTCTCCATGATGTCATTTATTGCCTTTTATAGACAAGGATTTTTTAAATGGAAACTGTTTTGGCCCTTTGCTTTAGGATCGATTCCGGCTGCTTTTATGGGGGCTAGAATTCCTTTGACGGATTCTACCTATAAACAAATTTTAGGAGCTTGCCTTATTTTAGCGGTGGTAAGAATGCTGATCTCTTTGAAACAAGGCGCCTTGCGACATTTGCCAGCGGTTATAGGTGTGGGCACTGGGGCGGTCATTGGATTGCTATCTGGGATGATTGGCATCGGTGGGGGAATAATTTTGAGTCCTTTGCTTTTGTTATTTCGCTGGGCGAGTTTGAAGGAGGCTGCTGCGGTTTCAGCTTTATTTATTTTTGTGAATTCGGTGTCAGGATTAGCGGGTTTAAAAACCTGGATTCCATTAGATCAATCTCAAATACTTTTTTGGCTAGCGGCTTCCTTGTTGGGTGGATTTTTAGGGGCTCGCTGGGGTGCTTCCATCGCTTCCAATCAAAAGGTGAAATGGATTTTAGCCCTTGTTCTTTTGATTGCCTCTGTTAAATTAGTTTTGGTATAAAAAAAAGGCTGAAGATTTCTCCTCAGCCCTTCTTTCTTACCTATTATTATTGGTTTTTCGAACCAGTTACTGCTCCAGCTGCATCTTTTGCTTTTTTCGCTTCTTGCATTGGATTTACACCTCCGCCATAGCTACGTCCTTGGGCTTTAAACAACTGAACACGAGTCGGTTGCGCCGGCTCCCGTGGAAATGCATTGTCATCTGTGTCGATGTCCGCGATTTCAAAATAGGGGTCAAGTGTCCATTTAGCTACTTTTTTGCTAGTTGGGATCACCTTTTTCGCCTGAACGTCATTTAATCGCCAAATCTCCGCTGGGAAACGCATCACCTCTTCTGTGCCATCTTCGTAGGCTAATTTCACTATGACCGGCATCGGTAAACCACCTTTGTTTTTGAAATTTATAACATAGAAGTTTTTACCTTGGTCCACTAATTTTCGTTCATCTGGCGACAAGGCGGCTAAATAATCTTGGTATTTTTTCTTCTCGGCATCTGTGGCCGCAAAGCGATCGTAGGTGTTATAAAAGTCCGTTAAATCTGGATTTTCTTCCACCACAGTAGATTTGATGTCTGTTTTGTTACGGATATTCGACATGGTTTGGCTCTTCGCAGTTGCTTGAGCTTTCGCGTCGGCTTTTTTCGAAATTGGGTCCTGCGTATCGATGCCGTACCATTCCACCGTTTCGATCGACTGATTCACCGGCTCAGTTCCGTAGAACCAACCTCGCCAAAACCAGTCCAAATCTACCCCGGATGCATCTTCCAATGACCGGAAAAAATCTGCCGGATAGGGTTGTTTGAAAGCCCAACGGCGAGCATATTCTTTAAAGGCATAATCAAATAACTCGCGGCCCATCACCGTTTCACGTAAAATGTTCAATGCCGTTGCGGGTTTAGCGTAGGCATTATTGCCGAAATCCATGATATTCTCTGAGTTTGCCATAATAGGCACCTGGTTTTTCGCATCCAAACGCATGTAAGGAACGATGTTTTGCGGTTCGCCACGGCGTGCAGGGAAATTGCGATCCCATTCTTGTTCCGCTAAATATTGGCAAAAGGTATTTAAACCCTCATCCATCCAAGACCATTGGCGCTCATCTGAATTAATGATCATCGGGAAGAAATTATGGCCCACTTCGTGGATAATGACCCCAATCATTCCGTTTTTCGTATTTTCCGTATAGGTTCCATCCGTTTCTGGCCGACCCCCATTAAAGGAAATCATCGGATATTCCATGCCGCCGCCCATGGTCGAGTGGCATGAAATGGCTACCGGGTAGGGATAGGCAACTGTTCTTTTGGAATAGGAACGCAAGGTATGTGCCACGACCATCGTGGAATATTTGCCCCATAAAGGATTCCCTTCCTTCGAATAATAGGACATCGCCCATACTTTTTTCCCTTCGACATCCACTTGCATCGCATCCCAAATAAATTTCCGTGACGAAGTAAATGCGAAATCTCGTACGTTATCGGCTTTGAAAATCCATGTTTTTTTGCCAGTCGGCTTTCCTTTTTCCGCCATCTCCGCTTCTTCTTGAGTCACGATGACCACAGGACGCGTGGCGGTTTTGCCTTGTTCCCAACGCTTCAATTGCGTCGGAGAAAGCACTTGGGTCATGTTTTGTAATTCACCGGATGCCCCTACGACGTGGTCGTTTGGCGCGGTGATGGCCACTTTATAGTTTCCAAAGTTGAGGGTAAATTCACCCTGGCCAAGAAATTGTTTGTGTTGCCAACCATATACGTCGTTATATACCGCCATCCGAGGAAACCAGTGAGCGATGAAATAATTGGCATTGCCGTCTTTGGCAAAAAACTCATAGCCTGAACGGCCATAATAGGTGGTGATTAAATAATTCCAATCGATGGAAAAACTTACGGAGGCACCGGATTTTACGGGTACGGGTAAGTCGATACGCATCATGGTTTGATTAATTGTATGCTTTAGTGGATTTCCTTTGAGATCTTTTACCGCCAAAATTTTATAGCCATAGTCGCGAGGATCTGTCAATTCTTCAAACATACCCGCTGAGATTCCTTTAGAAACATCACCCGTAGCGGTTGTTTTTTTACCGGCTCCTTTTTCAAAAAGGTTTTGGTCTAATTGTAACCAAAGATAGGGTAATTCATCCGGCGAATTATTGAAATAAGTAATGGTTTCGGAACCTGTAATTTTGCGGTTAATATCGTCTAATTCGACTTTAATATCATAATCGGCACGTTGTTGCCAATAATCTTTTCCCGGGGAACCACTTGCGGTCCGATAGGAATTTGGCGTAGGCAGGGTAGATTCCAATTGTTCGAAACGGCCATTCGCATTAAAGCTTGTTTGTGCCTGAATTTGTAATCCGCTGATAACCAGCGTAGTGATTAGTAGTAGTTTTTTTAGCATGTGATAAATATCTTTTTTTTCAAAAATAGATAAAAAATCGAACATATATATCTGTGCTAAACAGTGCTAAATAAAAAAGAAAATATTTTTAGGAAATCGAGCGATAATTAGTAGTTTTGATGTTCATTAAGGTATTTAAAATAGCATTATAAAGAGATGAGCGTAATCATAGGCCAAAAAGAATATTTCAAAGGCATCAATCAAATCAAATTCGAAGGAGCAGATTCCGATAATCCATTAGCCTTTCGTTATTACGATGAAAATCGGATCGTGGCGGGCAAAACCATGAAGGAGCATCTGCGTTTTGCCATCGCGTATTGGCATTCATTTTGTGGAAATGGCGCAGATCCATTCGGACCAGGAACTCATCATTACCCATGGGATGTGGCGGGAGATGTTCGTCAGCGTGCTTCCGATAAAGCGGATGCGGCTTTTGAATTCATGACCAAAATTGGCGCGCCTTTTTATTGTTTCCACGATGTGGATGCGATCGACCAAAGCAATGATCCCAAAGAATTTTCTGATCGTATCAAATTTATCTCTGATATTTTTGCCAAAAAACAAGCCGAAAGTGGCGTAGAATTATTGTGGGGAACGGCCAATTTGTTTTCGCATGAACGCTATATGAATGGGGCAAGTACAAACCCGAATTTCGAAGTGGTTGCTCATGCGGGGGCTCAATTAAAAGGCGCGATCGATGCGACAATCCAATTGGGTGGAAAGGGTTATGTTTTTTGGGGAGGTCGGGAAGGCTATATGACATTATTGAATACAAACATGAAGCGTGAGCGTGAGCATTTCGCGCGGATGTTGCACACCTGCGTGGAATACGCGCGCAGAAAAGGATTTACAGGTAAGTTTTTCATCGAGCCTAAACCTTGTGAGCCTACGAAACATCAGTACGATTACGATGCGGCGACGGTGATAGGTTTCTTGCGCGAGTTTGATTTATTGTCGGAATTCGGATTGAATTTAGAAGTGAATCACGCAACCTTGGCGGGGCATACCTTTGCGCATGAATGCCAAGTAGCCTCTGATGCGGGCATGCTAGCCTCCATCGACGCGAATCGCGGCGATAATCAAAATGGCTGGGATACGGATCAGTTCCCAACGGACATCTACGAATGGGCGGAATCCATGGCCATCATTTTAAAACAAGGTGGTTTAGCAGGTGGTGGAATTAATTTCGATGCGAAGCGCCGTCGTAACTCGACCGACCCAGCTGATTTATTCTATGCGCATATCGGCGGGATGGATACCATTGCTCGGGCATTAATCATCGCGGATAAATTAAGCCAACATGGGGAAATGGACCGTTTAAAATCCGCTCGCTACGCGAGTTTTGATACAGGGAAAGGGGCGGCTTATGAGTCAGGTCAATTGAAATTAGAAGATTTATTCAACATCGCCACCGAAATCGGAGAGCCAGCGATGATCTCTGGAAAACAAGAATATCTAGAAAATTTACTCGGACGGTTCGTATAATGAAACGCATATTTTTATTTGCTCTTTTATCTCTAAACACCTATTTACTATCAGCAGGATCTCCCAAGGATCCTGCTGTTTTTTCGACCGCTAAACCCTGGGCCTATTGGTGGTGGCCCGGAAGTGCGGTCACAGAGAAGGGCATCACACATAATTTAGAATCCTTTGCTTCCGCGGGTTTTGGGGGATTGCATATCATTCCCATTTATGGCGCCAAAGGTTTTGAGGCACAATTTCAACCCTTTTTAAGTCCAGGTTATCAGGCCAAATTCTTTTTTGCCCTCAAAGAAGCGAAGCGATTAGGTTTAGGAATCGATATGACTTTGGGAACGGGTTGGCCTTTGGGTGGACCTAAAATCACCCCAGCAGAAGCCGCAAAATCTTATCAAATTAGCACGAAGTCCTTTGAACCCGGCCAAGGCCTCGGTACCATCGAAAGCTCCTTAGCCAAATTTCCAAATTCTGAACTCGTTACGATCTCCATCTTTGAAAGCGGAAAATTCCTTCGTTCGCTGTTGCCTTCCCAACTCAGCTCTTTCCGTGCTGGATCAAAAGGCGCTCAGGCTTACGTATTTTACCAAGCCCTAACCGGTCAAAAAGTGAAACGCGCCGCCCCCGGCGGAGAAGGATTTGTGATGGACCATTTTAATATGAAGGTTTTTGCGGGCTATTCCCAGCAGTTTGTCCCGCTCCTCAAAAAATCCCATGGGCCTTTACGTGCGCTGTATAATGATTCTTACGAGGTGTATGGGGCTAATTATACGCCGGATTTCTTTCAAGCTTTTCAGAAAATGAATGGCTATGATTTGCGAGAGCACTTAGATGTTTTGGCTAATGCGACGGCCACGAGCGAAGCAGATAATCAAATTTGGGCCGATTACCACAGGACACTAGAGCAATTATTATTGCATCAATTCGTGAATCCTTTTGCCGACTGGATTAGCTCCATGGGCCTTCAAAGTCGGAACCAAGCCCACGGTTCCCCCGGGAATTTGATCGATATTTATGCCTCAGTCGATATCCCTGAAACCGAATTTTTTGGCAGTAAACCTTTCCCGATTCCGGGGTATCAAGTGGATCCAGATTATGATTCCTTGCGCTATGGCATTCCGGATGTGCGTAATTTAAAATTGGCTTCCTCAGCCGCGAATCTGACAGGCAAAAAATTAGTTGCCTCCGAAACGGCGACCTGGTTAGGTAATCATTTTAAAGTTTCTTTAGCCCAAATAAAACCCGTCGTGGATCAGGTGTTTATCGGCGGTGTAAATCATTTGTTTTTTCATGGGGCGACCTATTCTCCACCGGATCTTCCATGGCCCGGTTGGCTTTTTTATGCGAGTACCAATTTCAACCCCCAAAGTCATTTCTGGGAAGCATTACCCGAATTGAATGGCTACATTACGCACTGCCAAGAAATTTTACAGAAATACAAAACGGATGCGGATGCGCTCATGTATTTCCCGATGGAAGATATTTGGCACCAGGGAAACGGGAAGGGGAAATTGCATTTGTTGGATTTGCATGCCAACAGCCGCGTCTGGATGAAAAACACCTCCTTCGGCCACTGGTCCGAACTCATGCAGGACAAAGGTTATCAAATGGATTATATTTCTGATTTATTGATCAAAAGTCTGATTCCCCAACCAAATAAAACTTGGAAAACAACAGCCGGCGCGAGCTATAAAATTTTATTAATTCCGGCGGCACATTACATGTCGCTGGAGACAATGGAATTGCTAGCTTCTTGGGCAAAAAAAGGGTATCCAGTTTATTTTTTAGAGCATTTGCCCTTGCAAATCAATACCTTCCATGCGTCGGAGGAAATCTTAGCCCGTTGGAATACCGCCAAAGAATCTATGTTATTGCACGTATTTTCTGACCCGACCGACATCCTCGCGAAACGCGGTGTCGCCCGGGAAAGTATCGCGGATCAAGGCATTTCCTTTTTGAGGAAAAAATCCGAGCAAGGCCATACGTATTTCCTGACTAATTTGTCTAATCAATTTCAAGAAGGTTCGATTTCCTTAGCTAAAATCGGTTCTGATTTCGAAGTTTGGGATCCATTGACCGGCCAAAAATCAGCCAAACATGCGACTAAATCGGGTGCCTTCTTTTTGCAATTAAATCCAGGGCAAAGTGCATTTATTCGTTCATTGCGCATGAAAAAGCGTGGGGTCGCTGAGGCTACACCAGGAACTGTGGTCGAAACAGCTGTAATTCCAGTAGCCCCCATTCGGGTTCAATTTACCAAGGGGGCTCCTACTTTGCCTCCTCCTTTGACACTCACATCGCTGAATTATTGGACCCTTGATCCTAGCACGCATGATTTTTGGGGAACAGGAAATTACAGCTTTTCATTTAGCCTTGAGGCATATCAGATTTCAGGTTGTCGGGTCTTGCATTTTGACAAAATCCGAGATTGGGCGCGGGTGAAAATCAATGGAAAGGATCTCGGAATAGTCTGGTCATTGCCATATCAAATCCAAATTCCGGCGGGTCTTTTAAAGGAACAAAATACAATTGAAATCGCGGTGACCAATGTATCTGCGAACCGCATTAAGAAATTAGATCGAGAAAAAGTGGTTTGGAAGAATTTTTATGAAATCAATTTCGTAGATATTAATTACGTTCCTTTCGATGCGAGCAAATGGGCGGTGACTGAAAGTGGATTGCAAGGAAGGATACATTTCACGAACCGATGAGTCAGTTTTCTATCGCTTTAGAGGACGCTTTTCATGACCTAGCGAATCCTGAAAATGCGCTTTGGATGCGGAAATACATGCGGGAACAATTTCCCTTTTTGGGGATTAAAAAACCAGAGCGGGAGGAAGTTTTTTTGGAATTATATCGTTTTTATGGCGCGAAGGAAGATTTTTTCGAACAATGTCAGGCATTATTTCAGAAACCTGAACGGGAGTTTCAGTACGTCGCCATGGAATACCTACGGAAAGCGAAATTAGCTTGGGATGAACGGGTACCCGCATTGGTGGAAACGTGGATCGGTGAAGAATCTTGGTGGGATGTGGTGGATGTGCTCGGTCCACAAATCATGGGTCCCTATTTTTTAAAATTTCCAGATCAGCGAGATTATTGGATTCAGCGCTGGATGTCTTCGGGGAATTTTTGGTTGCAACGTATATGTTTGATATTCCAACTCGGATACAAAGACAAAACAGACCGCGATTTATTAGCCGATGTGATAATTCAGCTCGTGGATTCTAAGGAGTTTTTTCTACAAAAGGCGATAGGTTGGGCGCTCCGACAGTTCGCCCGGCACGATCCCGACTGGGTTCGAAATTTCGTGGCCGAACAGCCTTTGGCCCCGCTGAGTAAACGCGAGGCCCTGAAACATATCAGACTTATTTGACGCGTTTTAAGACGGCTAATTCATGGGCCGTATCGTAATAAGAACGGAGATTAGACCAATCAAAGGTATCGGCAATGGACTCGACCCGATTTCGTTGGGTGATGCGATCCCGCTGACTTTGTTGGACAAATTTGAACAATAAATTCGCCAATTGCTCCGCTGATTCCTGGTAATTCTGCGTTTTCCGATTCACGACGCTGACCCCCCACTGTTCGTAATCCCGCATAATTTGCATCATATAATCCCCAAAACCCGATAAATCCGACGTCACCGTGGGCACTCCGCGGGCCATGCATTCCAATGGCGTATATCCCCAAGGCTCATAATAACTTGGAAATACGCCTAAATGACAACCTCGAACGAATTGTCCGTAATCTAACCCGAAAAGTGGATTCGTGGAAACAATGAAATCCGGGTGATAGACGATTTTTACTTGGTCCTCGGCATTGTTCATTAAGCCGGTTCGTTGCAAGTTTCGAATAATATCGTCCTCTTGTTTCAATAAATGCGTCACGACCTTCGGTTTGGAATTTGTTTTCCAGGTTTGCACCGTTCTTCGTAAACGCATGCGCCAGTATTCATCCACAAAGGTGTTTAAATCAGGTAGGGTCAAATCATTGGAGGAGGCGGAGGCTTGGAATAATTTCTCACCCACTTCTTTCTCGATGGCCGAACAGTTTTCCCGAATCTCGTCCAAGACCGCCCGGGAATGTAGGACCTCCGGATCGATGGAATGGTAGGGCTGCTTCGTAATAAAAAACATGACCACCGTTTTCTTGGAGCCCGCTTCCTTCATTTTTTTATTCAGGATTTGCAGCGCGTCGAGTGTGAGGTCATAGCCCTTGTTCGTATATTCAAAACGGCCAGAAGTAAACAAATAAAGTGTTTGTTCTAGGTCAAAAGGCTGGTTCTGGAAAAAGTGCCCCATGACAAAATCTGAAATGCTTTTCTTGTATTTCGAATGCAGGTTTTGATGTTCGTGTAAAGCAGCAAATCGCTGAATATTTAAGCCATTCGGTAAAATCAATTCAGGAATGCGGCCTAAGAAATACTGGCATTCCTTGGCGGTGATGTCGGAGACGGTGGTCAGCACATCCGCTTTTTGGGCGGCCGCGCGTTCGAAACAGGCTTGCGCTTCGATGCCATAGTGTTTGGCTTCTTTGAGCCAATCAAAGTGGTCGATGACCTCATAAAAATTCGGTACATTTCCGGCCAAATACCGTCCCAGCATGGTCGCATGGGTTGTGAAGACCGTAGAAATTTTGACCTTTTCTTTTTTCAAATCGGGTAAACAGGTAGCAGCCATCCACTCGTGAAAATGCACGATGATATTGGATTTTGCCTTATTTTCGAGGGCTAATTGGCTTAAAAACAAGCGAATCATTTCCCCCAAAGCGATGGTTTGATTTACTAATTCCTCCACGCCTAAGGTTGAAATTTTATGGTTATCCCAAATACGCCCTTTGATCTTATCCACTTGCTTATACATGGAAGCAAAATCGAAAAGCACGATTTTGGGTTTTCCGGTGATTAGCCAGTTGCCATAATACACAGTCAAGCCCTGCTCACGCATCCACAAAATGCTGCGTTCCAAAGGACTTTCGTCGCTCACATCTAAGGCCTCAAATTCGGCCGCTGCCGTTTGTGCGAAATAGGGTCCCAAGAGGGTATAGTCATTTCCCCATTTTTCGACCATGGAGGGGACTTTGGTTCGAATGACCGTGTAGATACCGCCGACTTGGTTGCAGGTTTCCCAGGCAACTTCGATCAACAATTTATTTTTTTCAGCTGGTTTTTTGGCCGTTTTCTCCATGGAAATACCTTATGACATATAGGACGCGCTCTCGATTACTTGAGTCACTCCATGTTTAGTTATTGTGAAATTAAAGCCTTTTTGAATGGCATAGGCACCATATTCGCCTTTTTTATTGATCGCGAGGTAGCCTACTTGAAATTCTTGGTATTTATAGCGTTTGACGATGCGCATGATGGCGTCCTCGCAGGCTTGTTGGGGTGATTTCCCCTGCCTCATAAATTCCACGATCAAAAAGGATCCTAAGGTCTTCATCACAAATTCCCCTAAACCCGTGGCACAAGCGCCGCCTACTTCATCATCGCAATATACCGCACCGCCGATGATGGGGGAATCGCCTACCCGACCATGCATTTTAAAGGCCATTCCGCTCGTGGAACAGGCTCCTGCGATTTCGCCAGCTTTCCCCAAGGCTAGAAGCCCGATGGTATCGTGTCGTTCGATGTTTACTTTGGGTTCATATTTGGCCACTTTTTTCCATTCCTCCCACGCTTTTTTCGATTTCTCAGTGAGGAGATTTTCTTTTTTAAATCCTTGTTCTAGGGCGAATTGTAAAGCACCCGCACCGGATAACATGACATGTGGTGTTTTTTCCATGACTGCACGCGCCACAGAAATGGGGTGCATGATGCCTTCTAAAAATGTAACGGATCCCGCATTTCCCAAATGGTCCATGATGCAGGCGTCCAAGGTGACGTGTCCGTCCCGATCCGGATAGCCGCCATAGCCTACGGTCGTTTCGTTTGGATCGGCTTCGGGAACCCAGGCGCCGGCTTCTACGCCATCGAGCGCTTTGCCGGTTTGCATGATTTTATCCCAGCCGGCTTTGGTTCCTTTTTCGTTTTTCCAAGTTGCGATGATGACTGGTTCTGGGACGAAATTCTTCTGTTGGTTTGTTGCCGCGAGGCCTAATAAGGTGGTGCTTTGTAAAAAAGTTCTTCTATGCATGTTTAATTATTCCAAATTGTCTTAAATTGTCTATCTAAAATAAAACAAATTCTTCGAATTCTCTCATCAATGAAATCAATTAAATCGATTATCCCCTTGATTTGTGCACTAATATTTACCTATGCACTGAATCGAAGCTGGGGAACTACGCCGCCATTTGGTAAATTACTAAGCCCATTCCATGGTTTTTGGGTTAATGCTGAAAATCCGGAAACGGAAGAGGCCTCACTCGAACTTTTAAAAATCCCAGGATTACAAGGGGAGGTTCAAGTAATTTATGACGAAATGGGTGTCCCCCATGTCTTCGCGAAAAACGACCATGATCTTTTTATGGCGCAAGGCTATTTAACCGCCAAAGATCGTTTATGGCAAATGGAATTTCAAACGCATTTTGCGGGCGGTCGTATTTCCGAAATCGTAGGTGAAAAGGGGATGGCCTCGGATCAATTTCAGCGTCGGATGGGTTCTGTCTACGGAGCCGAAAAATCCTTTGAAGGCATGAAAGAAGACCCGAAAGCCGAGGAGGCATTGAATGCCTATTCGGATGGCGTGAATGCGTATATTTCGGGTTTATCTGAGCGGCAACTGCCCCTGGAATATAAATTACTTGATTATAAACCTGAGACATGGACACCGATCAAAAGTGCTTTATTTTTAAAGAATATGTCTTTCGTGCTTGCCTCGGGAACGGATGATTTAAAAATGACGAATATTTTGCGGAAATATGGCAAAAAAGTGGCCGAAGATTTATTTCCAAATTATCCTTTCGAGGAAAGTCCAATTATCCCGGTGGGTAGCCCGATTGATTTCAAGCCCGTGCCTATTCCCGCTGGACCAGCAGATTTTACAGGTTTAGGTAGCTCGATGTTGACGCCAGAAAAAGATCCCAATATAGGTTCGAACAACTGGGCCGTCGCCGGAAATAAAACAGTTTCGGGATTGCCGATTTTAGCGAATGATCCCCATTTGACCTTGCAATTGCCATCGATTTGGTACCAAATGCAATTAGTTGCACCGGGTGTCAACGTATACGGTTCAACTATGCCAGGTACTCCGAATGTGATAATTGGATTTAACAAAAACATCGCTTGGGGCGTGACGAATGTGGGTTCGGATGTGTTGGATTGGTATCAAGTCAAATTCAAGGATGCCTCAAAGCGAGAATATTGGCATGATGGTAAATGGAAAAAAACCACCTTGCGGATTGAAACGTTTAAGGTGAAGGGGAAAGAGAATTTTGTCGATACGATTTTCTTCACGCATCATGGGCCTGTGGTGTACTTGAGTCATGAGAAACCATTTAGATCGAATATTCCGGTGGGACATGCGTTGCGGTGGATTGCGCATGAAAAATCGCAGGAGATGACGACATTTTTCCAGTTGAACCGCGCGAAAAACTATGACGAATACAAAAAGGCTTTGACTTATTATTCAGCTCCGGCGCAAAATTTTGTGTTCGCGAGTAACGAGGGGGATATCGCTTTGTGGGTGAATGGGAAGTTTCCATTGAAGGCACCTTTGCAAGGTAAATATTTAATGGACGGAACAGATGCAGCGGCGGATTGGCAGGGATTTATCCCGCAAGAGCATAATCCGCATGTGAAAAATCCGGTGCGGGGTTTTGTGAGTTCGGCGAATCAATTTTCGACGGATTCGAGTTATCCTTATTATTTGGGTTGGCAATATGCACCATCGGAGCGTGGTCGTCGGATTAATGAGCGTTTGGCTATTATGAATAAGATTAATATGGATTCCTTGCGGGGATTGCAAAATGACAATTATAATATTCGGGCACGAAAGGTCTTGCCTTTGTTGTTAGCTCAGGTAAAAACAAGTTCGCCAGCGCAGGAAAAGGGTCTAGCTATGTTGAAATCTTGGAATCTACAAAATGCGCCGGAGTCGATTGGGGCTACGATTTTTGAGAATTGGGTCTTGTATTTACAGGATGCGGTGTGGGATGATGAATTTGCGGCGGATGAAAAAGTGCCGATGAATCGTCCTGCCATCGATCGTTTAATTTATATGATGGAGGCTGAACCGCAGGCGGTTTGGTGGGATAATGTGAAGACTGCTTCAAAAAAGGAGACCATGCAGGATATGATCTCAGGGTCATTTGTGGCTTCGATGGATTCCTTGACCAAAAAACATGGACCGATGGGACCTGAGTGGGCGTGGTACAAACACAAACAAACAGGCGTTCGGCATTTAATTCCGGGGATGGATGCGCTGAGTCGCTTGAATATACCGATTGGGGGTGGGGGTTCGATTGTGAATGCATCGACGACCAAAACAGGTCCATCTTGGCGTATGGTGGTGGAACTTTCGAAAGAAGGAAAACCGAAGGCCTATGGGGTTTATCCGGGGGGACAATCGGGGAATCCGGGGAGTGCGCATTACGATGATTTGATTGATACCTGGGCGAAGGGCGAGTTAAGATCGCTTTTATACCTTGAAAATCCAGATCAAAAATCCAATCGATTACGTAAAAAGATTGTTCTATCTTCAAAATAACCTAGATGAAAAAGAAATTAAGTGCTTCGTATCAATTTGCTGTGGTCGTGATTCTCCTGGTTGTGGGAGCGATTGTCAATGTGTATTTGCCCTGGTATGTCATGGGCCTTGTTTTTGCTGCCCTGGCGGCTGTATTAGGCCTTCCGACAGGTTCAGGTTTTCGTTTGGGTTTCGTTTCCGGCTTTTTGCTTTGGAGTTTGGCTGCAGTGCTCACGAACGTCCAACATCCGAGTTCCTTACCTGAACGAATGGCAAAAGTTCTGCCATTGGGTGGGAATGTGATCGCTTTATATGCGGTGACTGGCCTGATTGGAGGGATTTATGGGGGGATTTGGTTGTGGGCTGGGGCAAGATTGCGACAGAAATCATAAAATTTTAGGACAAACGATACAGACCTTGTATATTTGTCGTTCATCCATTTACAAAAATTAAAAACACGTGAAAAATTTACCTTATGTTTGGTTGGGCATTTTAACCATCGCAATTGGATTTTTATTTTTTAAACCAGCAGGAAATGGGGGTACAGGTTTAGGGGCTTCTACTGCGGATGGAAAACGAATTGTATTTGTGAATTCGGATTCATTATTGTCCAATTACCAATTTTATAAAGACGCTCAAAAAGAATTTGAAAATAAAGGATATCGACTACAAGTTGATTTAGGTCAAAAAGAACGCACGTTGCAAGGTGAATTGCAAGCCATTCAACAGCGTGCTTCCGCCATGACTCAAGCAGAATTACAAGCTGCGGATATGACTTTGAAGAAAAAAGGGGCGGAGTTGCAGCAATATAGCCAACAAAAGCAAGCTGAACTAGGTCAAGAACAAGCGAAGAAAAACGAAGAATTGTATAATAACATTCGTGAGTATATCCTGAAAGTAAATAAGGAGAACAAATACGAGTTTGTATTAGGCTATTCCAAAATCGGTGGGGGTATTTTATTTGCAGATGCTTCTGTCGATGTGACCCAGAAAATGATCGAAGGATTGAATAAAGAATATGCTGCCAAGAAAGGCGACAAATAAAGATTCTTTTTAAGATTAGGCCACGCAGTGCTACTGTGTGGCCTTTTTTATGGAATAGATATGGCGAAGGAGAAAATCCAAAAAACAGTTGAGATTAAAAATCGTCGGGCATCCTTTGAATACAGTTTCTTGGATACCTTCACGGCGGGTTTGGTTTTGACGGGTACAGAGATCAAATCCATCCGCCAAGGGAAAGCAAATCTGACGGATTCCTATTGCCTTTTTTTACAGGATGAATTGTTTGTGCGAAATATGCACATTTCGAAATATGACGAAGGCACGCATTTTAATCATGATCCTTTACGTGATCGTAAATTGTTAATGTCCAAACGCGAATTAGGGAAATTGCAAAAGGAGTTAAAAAACGTAGGTTTGACGATTATCCCGACACGTTTATTTATTTCAGACAAAGGCTATGCCAAATTGAATTTTGCGCTAGCTAAAGGAAAGAAGACCTTCGATAAGCGTGATGATATCAAAGAAAAGGATGTGAAACGCGACATGGATCGATCTATGACTTAGTTCGAATGCGCTTCACAATTTTTACGGCCGACATAATCAACACCGCAAAGGCCACAAATCCAATTAATCCATATACCCAATCCAAGGTATTTTTCGCCACAACTAAAAAGACCACGGCGACTAATAAAATGGTGGCTATTTCATTGAATAGACGTAATTGATTTCCAGATAAAATGAATCGATGCGCCCGAAATGCTAAAATCAAATGCCGACAATAGAAGTGGTAAATCGTTATGCCGACGACAAAGGCTAGTTTCAAGTGCAACCAAGGCTGGCTTCCAAAACTTCCCCACCATACGCTAAAAATTAAACTCAGGCCTGTGATCCAAGTTAAGTACATAGCCGGAATCATAATGGCATTAAAGAGCACCTTTTCCATTTTTTCAAATTGTGCGGAAAGGATATCTTTTTCTTGGGCTGATTTATCTTGGGCTTCGGCGTGATAAACCAAAAGTCGCGGCAAATAGAAGAGTCCCGCAAACCACGATACCACAAAAATAATGTGCAAGGATTTTAGGAGTTCATAGCTCATGAGGCCATTTGATAGCGTTTAAATAAACTATTGATTTTCAATTGAATCACCCCAAAAATTGCTTCTTTGAAGATATTCGCCGACATTTTACTTGTTCCCTTTGTGCGATCGGTGAAAATGATGGGTACTTCTTGAAGTTTAAATCCGAATTTCCAGGTGGTGAATTTCATTTCAACCTGAAAAGCATATCCAATGAACTTGATCTGATCCAAATGAATTGTTTCTAATACCTTTCTGCGGTAGCACACAAAACCTGCTGTAGCATCTTGAACCGGTATGCCCGTGATGAAGCGAACATAAAATCCGGCGAAATAGGACATGAGTACTCGACCCATGGGCCAGTTGACCACATTTACGCCATTAATATATCGAGAACCAATGGCCATGTCGGCTGGCCTATTTCCCTCTGAACAGGCCGCATATAAACGTATAAGATCTTCAGGATTATGAGAGAAATCGGCATCCATTTCAAAAATGAACTCATAATCCTTGGCCAGGGCCCAACGAAATCCCGCGATATAGGCAGTCCCTAGCCCCAGTTTTCCTTTTCGTTCGAGTAAAAATACGTGATTAGGATGGAGACTTTGTAGGCGTTTTACTTCGTTTGCAGTTCCGTCGGGACTCCCATCGTCGACGATCAGGACGTGGAAATCGGGCTTCAGGCTCAACACCTTTTCGATGATGGCTTGAATATTCTCAATTTCATTGTACGTCGGGATAATGACGATTCTATTGCTCATGTTGCTGCATTGGATGACGAAAACAATTCGTCAAATGATCATTGACCATGCCTGATGCCTGCATGAAAGCATAACAGATGGTAGGTCCAACAAATCGGAACCCCTGTTTCTTTAAGGTTTTACTCATCTGCTCCGAAATGTCAGTGCTTGCGGGTAATTCCTTCAGGCTATGGAACTGGTTTAGGATTGGGCGATGGGCCACAAATCCCCAAATAAATCGGTCAAAGCTACCAAATTTTTCCTGAATTTCGATAAATGCGTTGGCATTCGTTTTGACGGATTCGATTTTCAATCGATTTCGAATGATTTTAGGGTTTTGCATGGCCTGGACTAATTTTTCCTCGGGCCAATTGGTGAGAACCTTGTAATCAAATTGCTCAAAAACCGCGCGAAAGTCCTCCCGTTTTCGTAAAATAGTAATCCAACTCAAGCCCGCCTGAAATCCTTCTAATATCAATAACTCAAAAAGTCTTGCATCCGAATGCTCCGGAATTCCCCATTCCGTGTCATGGTATTTTTCATATAGTTCATCCCCTTGGCACCAAGGGCATCGATTCGTGTCCGTCATTTGGAATAATTATAAAACAAAATACCTTAAAAAAAATGAATAAATGGATCAGTAAACGCATCATTTGAAATATTTATCAATTAATTGATTTATTAAAGCGTAGTTTTGTAAAAGTTTTAGGTGTGTACGTTCATCGAACGAATCACATAATAGGGAATCTGGTTAAAATCCAGAACTGTCCCCGCAACTGTACATTTTCAAAATGCTTTTCAGCATGGCCACTGGGTTCGCCCGGGAAGGCAGAAAAGAAAGGAAAATAAGTCAGGAGACCTGCCTAAAATGATTCTTGCTTCGACATTACGGTGGATGGCGAAGAAGCGAGCGTTCGATTATCCTTTTTATTTTTTCGCCTTTTTGGCATCTATATGTTCTTTCGTTTTACCCCGCCATTTGTGCTGGTTCTTTGCATGTCATGCATAGCTACTGCTCTTTTTGCCCAAAATCTTCGTCAAGATACCCTGACCGAAGTACAGGTTTCCGCTCCTAAATACCCTGAAAAAATGTCCCGAACGGGCAAGGTCGTCAGCATCATTTCAAGTGCCCAAATTCAAGCAAGCCTAGGAAAAGGGCTTGGGGAATTATTACAAGAACAAGTGGGTATCCAAGTAATTGGGTCCCGAAGTGCCCCCGGTTCAAATCAGGAAATTTATGTGCGTGGCGCAAATACCGGCCATGTTCTCTTGCTTATCGACGGATTTCCGGTCAATGATCCTTCGCATATCAGCCAGGTCATGGATTGGAATTTGATCAATTTGGCCAATATCGAACGTATCGAAATCCTAAAAGGCGGACAATCTACACTCTATGGTTCCGATGCGATGGCGGCCGTCATCAATTTAGTGACCCGAAAAGCAAATACCCAAAAAACACAAGGCTCGCTTCAAGTTCAAGCCGGGGGTTTCGGGTCCTATGGCATCCAAGCAAATATGCAGGCGAAAATCGGAAAACAATCCTTGGGTATCTCTGCCCAAAATTTTCAAACGCAAGGCTTTTCCAGCGCATTCGTTCCCAATGGAAAAGGGGAGGCGGATGGGTTTCGCCAACAAACCCTACACCTTTC
>Ga0114958_10000234_pt1 | contig 47927 bp, 34 predicted proteins | sample C_130208_EF_Meta_FD_89577 | JGI IMG/M metagenome (GOLD analysis project Ga0114958, IMG submission 89577) | Freshwater microbial communities from Lake Croche, Canada to study carbon cycling - C_130208_EF_MetaG | ecosystem: Environmental > Aquatic > Freshwater > Lake | place: Lake Croche, Canada... | reverse complement strand
CACCTCGAGCTTGAGCTCTCGCAACAGTGCGGGGTTCTCCGGCGCCCAGTCCCAGGTCCTCAGTTGATCGAGCGAAATCTGGTCCCAGTCCGCTTCGTCCGGCAGCTTGGGCAGGGACGGAAAATTCACAGGCACAATGAACGCCGCGCCGCTCACGCGGGCCAGATCGGGCCGGCGCCATTCCTGACCGCAAGAAATGAGGATCAGGTTGAAATCCAGTTCCCGTGCGAGTCGGACCGCCCGGTCGTTCATCAGGGCGCTCCCGGGTTCCACGACAAAAGGCATTCGCTTGCCGGTGGCTGCCGCCAAAGCTGTCAGCCCCGGATCATATTCCAGCCGGCGTCGCGCGGCGGAATGCTTTTCAAAATCGGCCCGGTCCAGTGCGTAATGATCAGCGTCCAAAAACGTCTGCCGCACCGCCGCGATCACCCCCATCAGGGAGGAGGGAAACGAGCCGTCGTCCTGCGGCTCAAAGGCGATATGTTGAAAAACCCCGGGCTTGAGGATCGCTTGGTTGGGGTTCTCCTCGGTCAAGGCAATCAATGCGCTGGTGCCGCGCAAAATACCCCGACTGGGAGCGACCACCGCCGTGGTGAAGCCCTGTTCGCGAAGAGCAGAGAGATTTTTTTCCTTGGGCGAATAATTGTCCGCCACTCTTGCTTCAGGATTGATTTTACCCAGCGCCGACCCCGGCCCGGCCCGGCCCGGGTCGGATCTGTCGCCGGGCGCGCCGAAAAACCGCCAACCACCGGCCGTCAGGCTGCCCCGGCCAATGGGCATCGAGTCTCCCGTGGACACGGGCGGGTTGGTGGAATCCAAAACCAGATAGGATTCGATGAAGCCGGCGTAGACCGTGTTGCTGGTCATGTCCCAGACCCTTGCCCCGGCGGGGATGTCCACATTCGTGCCAACCGCCTCAATCAACCCGTCGCGGATCAAAACGGTTCCCGCTTCAAGGATTTGTCCGGGACGAACGACCACCCGCCCGCCCGCCAGCGCATGAAGGCCTGCGGGGTGCGGACGAAAACCGGGGGGGGCCAGATCTCCAGCTGATGTCCCCATGAGAAATCCGCAGGTCCCTGCCAGCAGCGCAAACAGCAACTTGGGCAGAGGCTGGTGTAACATCGTCATTCTGAGGGGGCAGTGTGGGGATGGGAAGGATGCAAGGCAAGACCTCGGTGCGGGGTTGTTGATGAGGCCAAAGCGCCTAATCTTGGCGAGAACGAGGTTCAAGTTTTTAATCTTTCAAATCTCAAATTTACCTCTCGCCTCCGTGAACAGGGGCAGGCAACGTGGCCCTGCGGCAGATGATGTCTCATCACTGTCCGATTTGAAGCATGTGGCAGCATTCGCAACCCGCTCAGGGTGATCCGGTCGACTGGCTGGGATATTGGCATCCGCTCGCCGACCAACTCGGCTCGGCTAACGGTCTGCTTGCCCTTGGAGAGGTTTCGTGCTCCCTGCGGCTGCCGGCCGTTCAGGATCTGGGCGGATTGCGCCGCTTTCTTCTGGAATATCAGAAACAGCTGCTGCTGCCCCACGAACTACCGGCAATCCAACGCGCCTTCGACCACACCTGCCGTCGTGAGCTGCGCGAACTGGTCGCCTTGGATTGCGCTCTGGCCCGCGAACCCGCACTGCAGCATTTCACGGAAGCCAGCCGCCGCGCCGGACAGACTCAGTTGTTAAAACTCCGGCCACTCCGGGACGAGCGCGTTCCCCGGCGCTACCGGGAGGCGATCGAACGGGGCGAAGCGAACGGCTGGCATACCTTGGTCTACGGGCTGACTCTGGCGCTGTATTCACTTCCCCTGCGCCAAGGCCTCTTGGGCTTTGGCTTCCAGACCACCCGCGGCTTCATCCACTCGGCCGCACGTCCATTGCGGCTCTCGGAAAACGATTGCCGGGCCCTGGTCGCGGAACTCTGCGCCCCGCTGCCCCAAGCCGTTGAGACCCTTTTGTCTCTCAGGACGGCGGCTTGAAGTGGATCCCATTTCACCCCACCCTCTCCCTCATGGTCAATTCTTCACCGCGCCTGCGGCTTCGCGTCACTTCCACGGCAGAAACCATCCTGCGAGGCGGGCATCCTTGGTTGTTTGCGGACAGCGTCCGGGACCAAAACCGAGTCGGCCAAGCCGGGGAACTGGCCGTGATATTCGACCGTAACAACCGCTTCCTCGCAGTGGGGCTCTACGACCCCGATTCGCCCATCCGCGTCCGGATCCTCCATTGCGGTCGCCCGCTCACTATTGACGCCTCCTGGCGGGCACAGCGGCTCGAGGACTGCCTCAAGCGCCGGGCCGGTCACTTTAATTCCAGCACCACGGGCTACCGGCTCATCAATGGTGAGAGTGATGGCTGGCCCGGTCTGGTTCTCGATCAATACGGCTCGACTCTTGTCCTTAAAATCTATACGGCGGCTTGGTTGCCGGGACTGGAGGAGTTGACTGATCTGATTGGCTCACGGCTCCATCCGGAACGGATGGTTTTGCGCCTGAGCCGCAACCTTCAGTCAATCGCTGCCACGTCGTTTAAAAGGCGTGACGGTGAAATTCTCCGGGGCTCATCGGTGGAAAATCCTGTGCCCTTTCTGGAAAACGGCATTGTTTTTGAGGCGGAAGTGGTTCAAGGCCAAAAAACCGGTTTTTTCCTCGATCAACGTGAAAACCGGCGTCATGTGGAATCCCTGGCCGCCGGCCGCCGGGTTCTCAATGCATTCAGCTTCTCCGGAGGATTTTCGCTGTATGCCGCCCGGGGCGGAGCGGTGTCAGCCACCAACCTCGACATTAGCGCCCACGCTCTGGCCGGGGCAAAGCGTAATTTTTTCTTAAACTCGTCTTGCGAAGAGGTAAGCCGCTGCCGTCATGAACCCGTGCAAGGAGACACTTTTGAATGGCTGGAGCGCCATTCGGACCGGAAGTTTGACCTGGTGATTCTCGATCCTCCGTCGTTTGCAAAGCGAGCATCGGAACAATCCGCTGCGCTTCATGCCTACAAACGCCTCGCCTTATTAGGAATCTCCCGTTTGGATGAAGGAGGAATCCTGGTGTCTGCTTCGTGTTCGGCTCACGTTGGTGCAGACAGCTTTTTCGAGGCGGTGCGACTCAGTGCCACTGCTTCAGGTCGCCACTGGAATGAGAAATTAACCACACGCCACGCACCTGATCATCCCGCTTCATTCCGGGAAGCGGAATATTTGAAGGCGATCTATCTGGAATTTTCTTGAAGGTTTAGGTCAGCCTCATCGGCATGACCACGTAGAGAAACGGTCCGTTAATCTTGAGCACACCCGGACTGAGTTCATCAATCAATTCAATAAACACCTCATCGTTGGTCAGTGCCGTCAGCGGATCAATCAGGTATTTGGGATTAAAGGCGATGGCCATTTCCTTGCCCTTGTAATTGATGGCAATGCTTTCGCGGGCCTCTCCCACCTCGGGGGAATTGGCGGTGATGGCGAGGTTGTTGTTGCCAAAAGCCAGTTTGACAGAGTTGGATTTTTCACTGGTGATGATTTCCGCACGGCGCAAGGCGTGTAGAAATTCCTCACGTCCCAGAGCTATCCTTTCCTTAGCCTCGCTGGGGATAACCTGCCGATAATTTGGATAGTTGCCCTCAATGAGTTTTGAAATGATGAGGACAGGAAACCCTTTTTCATCCTTCAACATAAAGGAAGCTTGGTTTTCAGAATAGCGAATCTCCAAATCCCCCTTGTCTTGGAGGAGCCGGTTGAGTTCGTTCACGGTTTTGGCGGGAACAATGAATTCCCCCTGACTGCTCTCGGAAACCTCCACCTCTTCGTCCACCAAAGCAAGCCTCCGGCCATCGGTGGCAACCAGCGTCATCTTGTGGTCCTTAAGGCTTAAAAAAATCCCGTTTAGCACATAGCGTGACTCATCGTTTGAAATCGCAAACGCCGTCTTTTTCATCATCCCTTTCACCGTGGCTTGGGGAAGAATTGCTTTTTTGTCGTCTTTAAATTTCGGCAGCGGAGGGAACTCGTCGGAACTCAGGCCGTTTATTTTATAAAAAGAGGCCCCGGCGCGGATGGAAGAAACATGCTTTTCGTCCACCTCAATTTCAATTTCTGTGGAGGACAGCTCCCGAATAATGCTGAAGAGCTTTTTCACGGGCACCGTGGTGGCGCCGGACGCATTGACCTTGGCCTCCACCGTGCACGTCACCGTAACGTCCAGATCCGTGGCGGTCAGCTCCAGCCTATCGCCTTCGGCTCGAAGCAACACATTGGAGAGGATGGGCAATGTGGTCCTCGAACTGACTATGTTCTGAACGGCTTGCAGCCCTTTGATCAACTCCTCCTTGGAAATCGTGAAATTCATGGATGCTTAATAATTGGTCTCTTTATGAGAAATCATCTTCTTATTATGGTCTGTGAATAGGGCAAACAACATTCATTGTCAAGGTCTAGACAAGCACTTGCATCTTTAAGAAGCGGGGAAAACTTCCGGGGACGCGCGCCTAAAAACCCAAACACCCGGTTTTGTTCACACTGTACACAATTCATTCACCAGAAACGGGACACTTATTGGCGGTGTTGTACCCGGCGGACAATCGGTGGCAGAGCGTTCTCAACCAGATCAATATCCGCGTTCGTGGTTTCACGGCCCATCGAAAAACGGATGAGCGAACGCGCAAATCCATCCAGTCCCTTCAAAGCTGCGACAACGTGGGAAGGTTCCAGCGAACCCGATGAGCAGGCCGAGCCGCTTGAAGCGCAGATTCTCTCCAAATCGAGGGCTGCCAAGAGAGATATGCTGTCCGAACCTTCCACCACCCAGGAAACTGTGTTGGTTAAACACCGACTTTTTGAACCCACCAAGTGAACCCCGCCCAAGCCTTTTATACAGTCGCGCAAGCGGCTGATCAAAGGGGTAAGGTGTTCGGATCTGAAAACGGGAGTTTTAACAAATTTCTCAAGCGCTTCGGTAAAGCCGGCAATGGCACAGAGATTTTCTGTTCCTGCCCGCCTTTCGTTTTCATGCCCTCCTCCGAAGAGAAGGGGATCAGGGTGGAGAGGGGAGCGAACAAACAAGGCCCCGGCGCCTTTTGGGCCGTGGAATTTATGGGAGCAGAGTGAAACCAGATCGGCGTTGAACTGCTCGATATGGGTGAACGGCTCTTTGCCAAACCATTGAACCGCATCGGTATGAAACACCACTCCCCGGTTACGGCACAAAGACCCCAGCTCCGCCACGGGTTGAATCGTTCCAATTTCATTGTTGGCAGCCTGAATGGAAACCAGGACCGTATCGGGGCGCAGCGCATTTTCCAGCGAGTTAACCGTGACCAGTCCATCGGCGTCTACTGGCAGAACAGTCAGATCAAAGGACTCCCTTTTTGCCAGATATTGCAGGCAGTGAAGCACGGCATGATGTTCGACGGCCGAGGAGATCAGGTGCCGGCCTTTGGGCTTTAGCAGGCGGGCTGTTCCCAGAAGGGCAAGATTAATGCTCTCCGTTCCACCGCTTGTGAAAACGAGTTCACTGGGGAGGCAGGAGAGAACTTGAGCGCTGCGTTCGCGAAATTCGTCCAGAGCAGACCGGGCGCGCCGGCCCAAATGATGGATGCTGGAGGGATTGCCCCAAACCTCGCCTAGAAACGGGAGCATCGCTTCGCGCACGGAATTATCCAGCGGGGTTGTGGCATTATAATCGAGGTAAACAGTCCGCACCGGGCCATCGTCGCAAAGTGGACCGGTCAGAACCAAGAAATAAACGCATTCAACCTTGTCTGCGCGGGTCGATTGAGCAGAATGAACCGCATGCTACGAGCCGCTGATTTATTTGATCTCTCCCAATGTGAACACGCGGAACTCTTTGAAGACTGCCAATTCGCTTGGGAAGTACTCCGAAAAATCCAGGATTACATCTTGAAACACCCGCGCCAGCATCCCCCCAAGCGATTCCCCGGTGCCCTGATCGGCGACAGGGTTGTTCTCGGCGAAGGAACGGTGGTGGAAGCCGGTGCCATGATCAAAGGGCCGGCTCTGATTGGGAAAAACTGCCAAATTCGCCACAACGCTTACATCCGGGAGAATGTTCTGATCGGTAACGATTGCGTGATAGGGAATTCAAGTGAATTGAAAAACGTTCTTTTGTTTAATGGCGCCCAGGTGCCCCACTTCAATTATCTTGGCGACTCCGTTCTGGGCCACAAGGCGCACGTGGGCGCCGGGGTGATCGCCTCAAATCTCAAGTCCCTGCCGGGCAACGTAAGGGTCGAATGGGATGGCCGGGTTTATGACACCGGCCTGCGCAAATTCGGGGCCCTGATAGGCGACGGCGCCGAGGTCGGCTGCAACACGGTGCTCAATCCCGGAAGCATTCTTGGGCGCGCCGCCGTGATATATCCCGGTGTGAACTGGCGCGGCGTCCTGCCCCCCAATTCCATGGCCAAGAACCGGACCCAACCGGAAGTGGTCGACCGCCGTGCGTCCGCGCCAGACTAAAAGCCAATCAGGCGGGAATTCGCCAGGACGGATTCCCCGTCCAAAGGCACATTTGACGCCCCCAATCGCAACCGTAAGACCTTGACCGGATCCGGGATCCGGTTTTTTAAACCGAGAATTTGAGTGCAATGAAAACAATGGTCAACAGCGGTCGCGGAAAGAAAAAATCAAACGCCGGGATGAAGAAGTTGCGCAAGAAATGATTTCTCTCGTTGAGCACCAGCCTTCAGGGCCGGATTTGGTCGCCCGGGTTACGGAGATTTTTTCTCCGACCGGCATCCTTTCGCGCGCGAAAAACTTCGAGTTCCGCCCGCAGCAGCAGGAGATGGCCGTGGCCGTGGCCCGCTCCCTCGTGAGCGGGGATCATCTCGCCGTCGAGGCAGGAACCGGCGTCGGAAAATCGTTGGCCTACCTTGTTCCGGCCATTCTTTTCGCCGTGGAGCGGAAGAAAAAGGCCGTCATTTCCACCCACACGATCAACTTGCAGGAGCAGTTGACGGAAAAGGACCTGCCCATGCTGGCCGGGGTACTGGCCAACCTCTCCGACCCGGTGAGCTTCCACTACACCATGCTCAAGGGTCGCGCCAACTACCTCTGCACCCGCCGCCTGCAAAAGGCTATGCAGCAGAGCGGCAACCTCTTCACCTCCTCCGAGGCCGAGGAATTGCGGCGCATCTGCGACTGGGCAAAATCCACCCGGGACGGCAGCCTCTCGGATTTCGAGATTGAGCCGGATGCCAAGGTGTGGTCGCAGGTTTGTTCCGAGCGCGGGCTCTGTTCCCCCAAGGTCTGCGGCCACACCTCGGATTTCGCCCGGGATCACGGGCTGTGTTTTTTCCAGCGGGCGCGGCAGCGGATTTTGTCCGCAGACGTTCTGGTGCTCAATCACACGCTGTTTTTCACATTACTGGGCGCCGCCGACGAAGAGCAGGAGGGCGGCATCCTGTTCAAGAACGATTTTGTCATCTTTGACGAGGCGCACACGATGGAGTCGGTGGCTTCGCGGCACATCGGCCTGAGCGTGTCGAGCGGCCAGTTGCGCTACTCCCTGAACCGCTTGTGGAACCCTCGCACCGAGAAGGGGCTCCTGGCCGTTCTGCGCCAAGGCAATGCCGTCAAACTGGTCGCCGACATTCTCGGCGAGGCGGAGCACTTCTTCGGCAATGTGGAGGCTGCGTGCGAGGAGATCCAAGCCGGCATCACGCCCAGATTTTCCGGCGGCGAAAACACCGCCGCCCGCCGCCGCGCCTGGACCGAATTGCGAATCCGCCGTGCCGAATTGGTGGAGGACAACGTCACTTTGCCCATCCAGCGCCTGCGCGAGGCGGTAAGCGAACTCATCAAGCTGAGCGAAGACAAGGACATCGGACAGGAATTGGTCGAGTGCAACCGGCGCTTGGCGGAGTTGAGGGACGAGGTAAAGGCCTTCTTGGAGCAGAGCCAGCCGGACTACGTCTATTGGGTGGAGCGGGGCGGAAAGGTCCACAAAAACCTCACGCTCAACGCCGCGCCGGTGGATGTGGCGGAATTCCTTCGCCGCCGCCTGTTTGACACAGATACGAGTGTCATTATGACCAGCGCGACGCTGTCCACCTCCGTCAAGGCCGGCCCAAAAACGGCCGGGCCGCAGCGCGGGTTGGGTTATTTCGCGCGTCGCGTCGGCTGCGAGTCGGCCACCATGCTTCAGGTCGGCACGCCCTTTGATTACGAGCGGCAGATGAAGTTGTATGTCACAAAAAAAATCCCCGATCCTCGGGAGGCCGGATACGCCCAGGCACTGGAGCAGTTCATTGAGCACTTCATCCGGCAGACCCACGGCAAGGCGTTTGTGCTCTTCACCAGCTATAAGCTCATGCAGGAAGTCGCCGCGCGGATGCAGCCGTTCTTCAACCAGCTCGGTTTGACGCTTTTTGTGCAGGGGGCAGGCACACCGCGTTCGACCCTGCTGGAGAAATTCAAGGCCGATGTGGATTCAGTGCTTTTTGGCACCGACAGCTTCTGGCAGGGCGTGGATGTGCCCGGGGAGGCGCTCTCCAACGTGATCATCACTCGCTTGCCGTTTGCCGTGCCGGACCATCCTCTTATCGAGGCGCGCATCGAGGCCATTGAGGCCAGGGGAGGCAACGCCTTCGGAGAATTCTCGCTGCCGGAGGCCATCCTGAAATTCCGCCAGGGCGTCGGACGCTTGATCCGCACCAGAACCGACACGGGGATGGTGGTGGTGCTGGACAACCGGATTCTGACCAAACAATACGGGCAGGCTTTTCTAGATGCACTGCCGCCGTGCCCCGTTGAAATCGTCTGAGCTTTTGAAACTTGAAACCCCGCCCTTGAAACTTGAAACTGATCCGCACATGAACCGCATCGTCGAAAGATTCGCTTCGCTCCGCAGCGCGCAGAAAAAGGCCTTTGTCGTCTATATCGGCGCAGGGGATCCCCACCTCGACGCCACCCGCCAGCTCGCTCTGGCCTTTGACCGGATCGGGGTGGACGTGCTGGAACTCGGGGTGCCCTTCAGCGACCCGTTGGCAGACGGTTTGGTGAATCAGCTCGCGGCCCAGCGGGGTCTGGAGTCGGGCACCACCCCGCCCCGCCTTCTGGAAACCATCGCTGCCATCCGCACGGAGTCGCAGATCCCCATCGTCCTCTATATTTATTTCAACCTGATTCACAAGGTCGGCTTGGCGTCATTCATCGCCGACTGCGCGCGGGCTGGAGTGGACGGGTTGCTCGTGTTGGATTTGCCGCCGGAAGAGAGCGACAACTACGAGGCCCTCATGCAGCAGTCCGGGCTGTGCCATATTTATTTGGTCGCCCCGACGACCCCGGAGGAGAGGATGCTAAAAATCGTCCGGCGCGGGTCCGGTTTTATTTATTACATCTCCCGCGAGGGCGTCACCGGCATGCAGAGTCAGGTCGCCTCAAATCTCGCATCCCAAGTCGCCAAAATCCGGAGCCACACCCCCCTGCCCATCGCCGTCGGCTTTGGCATCTCCAACCCCGATCAGGCCCGCGCGGTCGCCAGTCAGGCCGACGGTTGCGTGGTCGGCAGCGCCGTGGTCCATCAGATCGCCCAGCATGGCAAGTCTCCCGATCTGGTTGCCCGGGTTGCTGTGTTTGTGAAAACCCTGGTCGACGCGGTTAAGTGACCCCGTTGACTCCGTGGGCGTTTCGGGCAGAGTAAACACTGAAAATGAAACCAACACCCGATATCAATGACCGCTTTGTCATCATCATGGCCGGCGGCCGTGGCGAGCGGTTCTGGCCCGTCAGCCGGGAGAAGACCCCCAAGCAGCTTATCAAATTGCTCGGGGTGAAATCCTTCCTTCAGCAGGCCGTCCAGCGTGTGTCGCCGCTCGTCCCCCTCAAGAACATTCTGGTCATCACCAACGCCGCCCAAGCGGCTGCCGTGCGCAAACAACTCCCCCTCTTGCCCAAGGCAAACATCATCGCCGAACCCGTCGGCCGGGACACATGCGCCGCTGTCACCCTTGGAGCTGCCATCGTCGGCGCCCGATCCGCCAAAGGCATCATGGCCGTGCTTCCAGCCGATCATGTGATCGCCTCGGAAAAACCCTTTCAGCAGGTGCTGGCCGATGCTTTTGACATGGCCGCGCGCAGCCCGGTAATTGTCACGATTGGCATCAAGCCCACAGAGCCGGCCACTGGTTATGGGTATATCCAAACCGGTTCCGTGCTGCCGCCGTCCGCCGGCGTGCCGAAGGCCAGGACCATTTTTTTCCAGGCGGAGAAATTCGTCGAGAAACCCGATCTCGACACGGCCCGGGAATACTTGAGCAGCGGGTGTCACCGTTGGAATGCCGGCATGTTTATCTGGTCCTTTGCGACCCTCACCGAAGGGTTACAGAGGCACCAACCTGAGATGTATGCCGCCTGCCAGCGCTGGTGCAAAGCGGCCAGCCAGCCCGCAAAGCTCGCCCGGATTTTGACCCGGGAATACCCCGCGATCAAAAAAATATCGATCGACTTTGCCCTCATGGAGCAGGCCCAAAATGTGGTTGTGGCCGACGGAGCCTTCGAGTGGGATGACCTTGGCGCATGGCCGGCGCTGGCCCGGCATCTCAAACCCGACGCCTCGGGCAACTGTGCCGTGGGCGATTTCATCCATGTCGATGCCGCCCGCAACATCGTCTTCGACGCCCGTTCCAAGGCCCGGCGCACCCCCATAGCCCTCGTCGGTCTTTGTGACACTATCATTGTCCAAACGGACGATGCCGTTCTGGTCGCCAACAGGCATCAGGCCCAGCAGATCAAGGACCTTGTCAAGCAACTGGCTCAGAGCCCGAAGTTAAAGCGTCTGGTCTAGCCGCGACCGTCGGGTGCCGGTCAGGGGGGATTGACGGAACCGGCTTATCTTGCCGGTCTGGCCCTTTAGCCGCTCCTTAATTTTTTGGAACCCAGTCATGACTGATCCCAAGGTGAACATTTTGCCACCCGGCCAGGTGCCGCCGGAACCCGGCCCGGCGTTGCGGGTGCTGCTCGTGGGCCTATCGGCGTCCTTTGTGTCGGTGGTATCCGAGGCCTTGACTGGCCTAGGAGGCTTCGCCACCGAGTCCTGCGCCCGTGTCAGCCACGCTCTGAATCTGGCACATTCCTTTCAGCCCACTGTGATTCTCTTTGGTCTGTCGACCCCAGGCGTGGTTGAGGACTGGGAGGGATTCAGGCTCTTGCGGGCTGATGCCGCCACCCGCGAGGTGCCGGTCATCGTGGTGGCCGTGCGGTCTTCCGCGAGTCTGCGCCACGGTGCTTTTGCCGGGGGTGCCTGGGATTTCATGGAGGGGCTGCCGGAGGCTTTAGAATTGCGTGCCCGCCTGATGGCGGCTTCAGAAGGGTTTGTCAGAACCCGGCAACTGTTATCAGCGCAGCGGGCATTGGCGGAATTGCAGCAGCAAAGCCGTGCTGCTCAGGCCGCGCTGGAAGAGCGTTTGACCGAAGCCACCCGGACTAAGACGGAATTTTTGGCCAACATCAGCCATGAAATCCGGACCCCGATGAACAGCGTTATCGGCATGACGGCACTGCTCTCCGAAACATCCCTTACCGAGGATCAGCGCGAATATGTTGAGACTACGCGGCGCGGTGCGGATGCACTTCTGGCCATCCTCAACGACATCCTCGACTTTTCCGAAATCGAGTCGGGCCGGGCCATCCTTGAAAAACAACCGTTCCAGTTGCATGCCTGCATTGAGGAGGCTTTGGAACTGGTGGCGCCTCAGGCCGCTGAAAAAGGGCTGGAACTGGCCTATTTCGTTGATGACGCCATTCCGCATCTTTTGGTGGGCGATGTTCACCGCCTTCGGCAGGTGCTGGTGCACCTCATCGCCAATGCCGTCAAATTCAGCTCTCGCGGCGACGTCGTCGTCGAGGTGGTCCCTACCGGACACCATCCGCGGCGGGCGGTGCCCGGGGTGCAACTTGACGCCGAATTACCCGAGTGGCTGCTGCATTTTCAGGTGCGCGATAGCGGCATCGGCATTCCGGCGGATCTGCAACACCGTTTGTTCCGTTCGTTCCAGCAGGTCGACGCTTCCAGCACGCGCCGCTACGGCGGGACCGGTCTCGGGTTGGCGGTTTGTCAGCGGTTGACCGCGTTGATGGGGGGGAAGATCTGGGTGGACAGCGACACCGGCGAGGGGGCGGTGTTTCATTTTAGGATTGTTCTCGGATCGACAGTCAGCGCCGGATCTCCGCCGTGGTTGGAGCGGCAGGATTTTCTGGCCGGCAAACGCGTGGTTGTCGTCGAGCACAGTCAGGCCAACCAGCGGCTCATCCGGCATTGTGCCGAAAGTTGGGGGATGCTGGTGGAATGTGTGACTTCCGGGGAAAGCGCTCTGGGCGCTCGCAACCCCGGGTCTTTCGATCTGGCCATAGTGGATTTGCAAATGCCAGGTCTGGATGCGGTTGCCGTGGCTGATGGTTTGCGTGCCGGTGGCGGATTGCCTCTGCTACTGCTTTCCTCAGTCCGTCCCCGCGGGGAGGATCCGCGGCCGGCCGGGGGCGGGCCCACGATTTTTGTTTCCAAGCCGGTGCGACCGGAACAACTGCTCAAGGCCGTGCTGCGTGCCCTTGCGCCGGCCATCCCGCTCGAGCCGGGTCCGATTGCCGCGGTTTTGACGGGCCCTCCACCTGCCGTGCGATTGCCCCTGCGGATTTTGCTGGGCGAGGATAATCCCATCAACCAGAAGGTGGCGCTGAGTCTTCTGAAAAAACTGGGCTGCCAAGCCGACGTGGCGCGCGACGGACTGGAGGTGCTGCGAGCATTGGAACAAAACATCTATGACATTTTATTTTTGGATGTGCAGATGCCGGAGATGGACGGATTGGAAGCCACCCGGCGGATCTGTCAGCGCTGGCCGCTGGACCGCCGTCCCTGCATCATTGCAATGACCGGAAACGCCCAACACGGGGACCGGGAAAAATGTCTGGCTGCCGGCATGGACGATTATCTTTCCAAACCGGTGCGGCTTTCCGATCTGAGCCGGCTCATTGAATGCTGGGGAGCTGCCCGGCGCAAACGGGCCGGCGCAGCTTTGCCACCAAGCCTCTCCGCGGAGTATGGGCCGGGCAGTTGAAGATGCCTGTTTACGGGGTCCTATTGAACACGCTGTCGAGAATCACTTCCTTTGTTTTCCAGAGCAAAGCCATGGTCAGCGCCAGCGGGAAGAGCACCAGCAGGGTCACCAGCCACAAGCCGGCCTTATCAAGCCAGATCAGGATCCAAGACAGCAGGCTTGGGCGGTTGGCCAGCTGCGCCAAACAAAGGCGCAGTCCGGCCAGCAGCAGGAGCAGCGTCAACAGGCCCCGGTTCAGCACCGTGAACTGCCGCGTTTCATGCCGCAGGGTTTCGTCCGGCAGCATCGCCCCCAGCCGCCGCAGCACCAGATTCACGTTGGACAGGAAAAGGACTGCGGAGACGCTGAGAATGCCCAGGGCGGTGGTGAAGAGAGGTTCCTCCGGCATGCGGCTCCACCAGAAGACGAACGGGCTGAGGCCCAGGTTGATCAGCGCGATGAGTTTGGCCCGGTCGAGCGCCGCCCGCCAGGGGCGCTCCTGTTGCTGAAAGGTGTCCATTTGCCACAGGCCGAAGAGCAGGAGACCGGTGACTGCCAGCGGAGGTAAGATCGAGAAGGCCTGCAGCCAGGCGCTCCGCGCGGCCTGCACACAAACAATCAGAGCCAGGGGCAGCCCCCAAAACAGGGCGGACAATCCGCGCACCAGCCGCCCCAAGGAACGGAGCAGCTCGGGATTGGGTGCGGGTGCGGACATGAGGGTGGATCCGGCGCGGCCGATCAGGACAGCACGGACTTTACAATGCAAGGCGCCTGACCCCCGGAGCAGCGGGGCAGGAAGGAACGGACTGGAATTGGGTTGGGTTTTCGCAAACAGGAGGATGCGGTTTAGAAGCTCAAGTAGGTGTAATCCTTCAACCCTTTTTCATACTCGTCAAGCAGGCGCATCGCCTCGTTGGGCTTCATCCGGTCCGATTTGATAGCCTCGTCCATCTGGGCCTTCATCTGGCGTTTTAATTCGTTCTCGTCATACTGCACGGCTGAAAGGGACTGGATGATGGTATTGCCCTCGATGATTTCCTCGATGTAATAGCCGGAGGGTTCGTCCGGTTCGAGAAAGACATGGACCTCGTTGACGCGGCCGAACAGGTTGTGCAGGTCTCCCATGATGTCTTGGTAGGCGCCCATGAGGAAGAATCCGATGTGGTAGGGATCCGGTTTGCCGTCGCCGTTGGTATTGAGCTGATGCAGCGGCAAAGTGTCGCGCACGTCCCGCAGGTCGATGAATTTGTTGATCTGTCCGTCGGAATCACAGGTGATGTCCACCAAGGTGGCTTCGCGGGTCGGGCGTTCGTTGAGCCGGCTCACGGGCATGATTGGGAAAAGCTGGCCCAACGCCCAGTGGTCGAGGAGCGACTGGAACACCGAGAAATTGCAGAGATACTGATCGCTGAGGCTGTCGGTGAGGCGGCTGATTTCCTCCGGCACATAGGCTTGGCCGCGGTAGCTATGGACCACCTCCTGGCTGATCTCCCAGTAGAGGTTTTCAATTTTTGCTTTGTCCGGCAGATCCATCAGGCCCAAGGTGAACATCTGCTGGGCGTCCTCGCGCCGCTCCTGCGCGTCATGGAACGCCTCCAGCTTGTTTAACTTGGTCAGATTCTTGCGGATGTCCCCCAGCTCCCGCACCAAGGCGTGTTCGTTGTCGCCCACCGGCAATGTCAGGGCCGGCCGGTTTTTCTCGATCGCCCCGAAGACCTCGACAATCAGGACGCTGTGATGGGCCACGATTGCCCGGCCGCTCTCGCTGATCAAGGTCGGATGCGGAACCTTCTCGGCATTGCAGACGTCGGCCACGTAGTAAACGATGTCGTTGGTGTATTCTTGGAGGGTGTAATTGGTCGAGCTGTCGAAAGCGGACCGGCTGCCGTCGTAATCCACCCCCAGCCCGCCGCCCACGTCCAGATAATCAAGCTGGAACCCCATCTTGTAGAGTTTGGCGTAGAAGCGGGAGGCTTCCTGGACCGCTTTTTTCACGGTTAAAATATCCGGCACTTGGGAGCCGATGTGGAAGTGCAGCAGCTTGAGGCAGTGGCCGAGATTTTCGGACTGCAGCAGTTGGGTGGCGGCCAGAATCTCCGCTGTGCTCAGGCCGAACTTGGCGTTCTCCCCCCCGCTCTCTGCCCATTTGCCCGCGCCCTTGCTTAGCAGCCGCGCCCGGATGCCGATGAGCGGCTCCACGCCAAGCTGCTTGGATATGGTGACGATCTGGCGCAGTTCCTCGAGCTTCTCGACCACCATGATCACCTTCTTGCCCAGCTTGATCCCCAGAATGGCCATCTTGATGAAGCTGGCGTCCTTGTAGCCGTTGCAGATGATCAGGCTCCCCATCTGGTTCTGCAGGGCCAGCCCCGCAAAGAGCTCCGGCTTGCTTCCCACTTCCAACCCGAAATCAAAGGGTTTGCCAGCGTCCAAAATCTCCTCCACCACCTCGCGCAGCTGGTTGACCTTGATGGGAAACACGCCGCGATACTTGCCCTGATAGTTGTATTCCGCGATCGATGTGCGGAAGGCCGTGTTGATGGCTTCGACGCGATGGCGCAGGATGTCCTGGAAACGGATCAGCAACGGGAACTTCAATCCGCGCGCCCGGGCTTCGTCGATCACGTCGGTTAGGTCCACCGCCGCTCCCGCCTCCTCCAGCGGCCGGGCAACCACGTGACCCGCCTCGTTGACGTCGAAATATTTCGCGCCCCAGCGTTGGATGTTATACAGGTTGCGGGCGGCCTGGATGTCCCAGGGCTCGTTGGCCTCGGATGGATTGCTCATTTCGTCTGCGTCAAGTGACCGCACTATAAAATGCCGGTCGGGGAATTCAATACGCCGTTTCAACTATTTTCAAATCCTTCGCCCTTTCCACTTCCTCCCGCTTTTGCTTTAATCCCTTTATGCCATCCATTTCCCTGACGGCTCTGACAGAACACTGCGACCAAGTTCTGCGCACCGGACAATGCGGCGACTACCCCGGCGCCGTCAACGGACTCCAGGTGGACAATCGCGGCGCAGTCACCCGCATTGCCGCCGCGGTGGATGCCAGCCTGGCAACCGTGCGCCTGGCCATTGAGGCCCGGGCCGATCTGCTGGTTGTCCATCACGGTCTTTTCTGGTCTCCCACCCATCCATGGACGGGACACAAATACGAGCTGATCCGGCTTCTGGTGGAAAACAATCTGGCCGTCTACAGTTCACACCTGCCACTGGATGCGCATCCGGAATTGGGCAACAACGCACGGCTCTGTGGAGCCCTCGGGCTCAAGCGGCTCAAGCCCTTCTTCCCAAGCCACGGCAACCCCATCGGATTCCAGGCCCGGTTGAAAATCTCCCGGGACGAACTGGCCCTCCGCCTTCAGCAGGTCACCGGCATCAAACCCTTGCTCATCCCCGGCGGACGTCCTCTCTGCGAGCGCATCGGCGTTGTCACCGGCGGAGCCGGGGCCGATCTGAAGCTGGCCGCCGCGGAGGGCGTGGATACATTCATCACCGGGGAAGGCCCGCATTGGACCTATGCCTTGGCGGAGGAGCTTGGGATGAACGTTTTGTATGGGGGGCATTATGCCACCGAGACTTTCGGCGTGAAGGCGCTGGCCGCCATGCTCTCGGAAAAGTTCCGGTTGCCCTGGATGTTCCTCGACCACCCGACCGGCCTCTAATCTCGCCGGCCTCTTAAGATCCCGGTTGCCGCGCCTTCCGGCGTGCGGTGCCGCAATCGCGCCGCTCCGGAATTAACCCAGCCCCGGCCCTTTTCCTAGACTTTTCCCCGACTTGGAAAGTGAGTGACGACGGGTCGTCACCGGGTTCCCTGTTGAGGTGTGCCTCATTCAGAGGCCGTCCATTGCGCAGTGGATCAGTGAGAATGGGTTTTGATTGAGGCGGCAATTGTTCCCGGAAACGACTTGTGGCTGTTGCTCCGTGTAAACGATTAGTCTTGAAACCATTTCCGGATCTGTTGGTGCCGATTCTCACGGGTATGTTGAAGTTCCGGCAATGTTGGGTTTTGGGTTGTTGGCCTAGGTTGATGAATCCCGGAGGCGGTTCTTCTTGCGGGTCGAACAGCTGTTTCACAATGCAAATTGAATTTGAAAACAAATTCAGCCAGATAGGCGAGAGGGGGGGTGGGAATGATTGGCATGAATTTGCGCGGAGCAGTCGAAATCTCGCCGGTCACCTTTTGGCGGCAGAAATGGATGACATGAAGCCCTTTGCACGGAGCCTGCGGTGCCGGGGTTTCGTGGCGCAGGACGTCAGGAGTTTCCTTTGCGTTTTTTTGCCGTTCAAGCTTCAACCATCCTGCTTCGCTTCCGCGCGGAGCATTTTGGGCCGCTACTGACGCCGGATTCGGGGCGGAATCATTCTCTCCAATCCGAATGGACCATAGGCGCAATGCTCCTCACGCCTCCCGGTAGCGCTGGGCGATGGGCATCCGCCGTCCTAGGCCGAAGGCCTTGGTGGTCACCTTGAGCCCTGGCGCCGCCTGCCGGCGCTTGTATTCGCTGGTGTCGATCAGTCGCACCACGCGCCGCACCGTCGAGGTGTCGAAACCCGATTTCACAATTTCCTCCACCGGGCGGCCTTGGACGACGTAGGCGTCGAGAATGGCGTCCAGCACTTCGTAAGGCGGCAGGGAATCCTGATCCGTCTGGTCGGGGCGCAGCTCGGCCGAGGGCGGCTTGGTGAGGGATGCCGCAGGGATGACCTCCCGATGGCGGTTGATCCAGTGCGAGATCCGGTAGACCATGAGCTTCGGCACGTCGCTGATGACCGAGAGTCCGCCGCACATGTCGCCGTAGAGCGTGCAGTAGCCGACGGCCACCTCGCTTTTGTTCCCGGTGGTCAGGAGCAGTGAACCGAACTTATTCGACATGCCCATCAGGATAACCCCGCGGAGCCGAGCCTGAATGTTTTCTTCGGCGACGTCCTCGGGTCTGCCGTCAAAGACGGTTCGCAGCTGTTCCTTGGCAGCGAGAAAAAGCGGCTGGATAGGCACCACGTCGTAGCGAATGCCTAGGTTTTCCGCCAATGCCCGGGCGTCTTCGAGGCTGCCCGCCGATGAAAACTGGGATGGCAGCGAAACTCCGCGGACGTTTTCCCGGCCCAGTGCCGCCGAGGCAATCACCGCCGTGACGGCCGAGTCGATGCCGCCGCTCAGGCCCAGCAGGGCGGAGTTGAAGCCGCATTTGCGGGCGTAATCCCGCAGGCCGAGCACCAGCGCATTGAACACCTGCTCCTCCTCGGACAGTGTCCGGGCGGTCAGGGCCGGGGCATCGGCCAGATCCACAACGAGGAAATCATCCTCGAACATTTTGCCCTCGGCCACGAGCTGTCCTCTGCAGTTGAACACGAGGCTGGCGCCGTCGAAGATCAGCTCATCGTTGCCGCCGACCAGATTGCAGTAGATGACCGGGCAGCGGGATTTGGCGGCCAGCAGGGCGAGCATTTCGCGGCGGAGTCTGTTTTTACCCAGGTGCCACGGCGAGGCGGATGTGTTGACAATGAGTTTAGCTCCGGAGTCGATGAGATTCCGTGCCGGGTCGTGCGGATAGCGGCGCTCGCTCCAGAATTCCTCGTCGTTCCAGAGGTCCTCGCAAACGGTCAGGCCGAGCAGGATGCCGTTGAATTCCACCGGCGGATTGGCTGAGGCCGGCTCGAAATAGCGGTCCTCATCAAACACGTCGTAAGTCGGCAGGAGCGTTTTGTGGCGGATGGCCAGGATTTTCCCATGCTGCAGGAGGGCCACAGAGTTGGTCACGGCCCGGCCCGGACGTGTTTCGTTCCGGCCCACAAAGCCGATCACCAGTCCAGTCCTGCCGGTGATTCGGGCCAGATTGTCGACTGCGGCCAGATTGCCTGAGACAAAGCCTTCGCGCAGCAGCAGATCCCGCGGGGGATAGCCTGTGACGGCCAGTTCGGGTAGAACGACCAGATCGGCACCGGTTCGGACGGCGTTTTCATAGGCGGCGCGGATCTGAGTTTCGTTGCCGGCCAGGTCGCCCACCGTGGTATTGATTTGCGCCAGCGCAATTTTCATCTCGCGCCAGCCTGACGCATGGCCGGGTTGGATTCAAGATTTTGCGGATACGGCAGGGGCGGCGCGCTGCTCCGTTTGCGCTTGGCGCTTTCAGGACCCCTGTTTTGGGTGTCAGACTGAAATTCCAGGATTGAAGACCCGATGGAGGATGGTGCTGCCGATTGCCAGCGAAGCCGTGGCGGCCGGCGAGGGTGCATTGATGACATGCAATTGGCCCGGTACCTCCACAAAGTCAAAGTCCTCCACCAGTTTTCCATCCGCTGTCATGGCCTGTGCCCGCACTCCTGCGCCGCCGGGCTCGAGATCCTCGGTACGGATTTCCGGGACGAGTTTTTGAAGGGAGCGGCAGAATTCGCGGCGCGAGATGGAGCGGCGGATTTCATAGCCGCACATGCTGGGATATTTTGCCAGAAAACGCCACAATCCGGGAAAGCTCAGCGACCCCGCCAGATCGCGCAGATTCAGATCCGTCCACTTGTAGCCTTCCCTTGCAAAGGCCAGCACCGCGTTGGGGCCTGCTTCTATCCCACCATGAATCAGCCGGGTGAAATGGACCCCTAAAAAGGGGAATTTCGGGTCCGGCACCGGATAGATCAGGTGTCTTACCAGATGCGCACGCTCGGGCCGCAACTTGTAATATTCACCCCTGAAAGGGATGATCTGCGCGCCGGGTTTCTGGCCTCCCGCCCTCACAAGCCGGTCGGCATGAAGCCCCCCGCAGGTGATCACAAACTTGCCGCGGAACCGGCCCCCGGTGGAGGTTACAATTTGTTGGCCCCCCTCGGGAGCGATGTTCAGCATCCGCGCCCCAAGCCGGATTTCGCCGCCCCGTTGCCGGATCAGGTCCCCCAGTTTTTCGCAGACCGCGGGGTAATCCACGATCCCTTCCTGTGGAACATGGATGGCCGCAAGCCCCGCGGCATGGGGCTCGATTTTGCGGATTTCCGCCGGGTTTAGTCGGCGCAGGCCCTGAAGTCCATTTGCGTTGCCGCGTTCCCAGAGCGTCTCTAGTCGTGGCAGCTCCGCCGGCGTGGTGGCGACGACCACCTTGCCGCACTGCTCGAAGGCGATGCGGTGTTCGCGGCAGAAGGCGATCATCTGCTGGAGTCCGCCGACGCTGAGTTTGGCTTTGGCGGAACCGGGCTTGTAATAGAGGCCGGAGTGCAGGACTCCGCTGTTGTTGCCGGTCTGGTGGGCCGCCAGGCGGTCTTCTTTTTCGAGCAGAAGCAGGCGGCTCTTGGGATGCGCTTCCAGCCAACGGAATGCCGTGGCCAGTCCCACAATGCCGCCACCCACAATGATCACATCGTAAGTCATACCCGCTTGATTCTTCCGTCCGTCCCGGCCTCAGGAGACGAGAGCCTTCTGCTGTGCAAACCATTCCACCGTCTGGCGCAGGCCTTCCTCCAGTGGCGTCCGCTTCAGTTCACCCATCAAGCCCGTCAGTTTTCGGGTCGAAAGCCGTTTTGATTTCACACCCACATATTTGCTGGTGTCATACTGGATCTTACAGGCGTCGTAGCCGACCAGGCGACAGATTGTTTCAGCATAGGCGCGAATGCTGAATTCCGCGCCGTTGCCGATGTTCACCAGATCGTTGTCGCGCGTCTCAACCAGACTCAGAAGGTCGACCACGAAGTCGCTGATGAATACCAGCTCGCGTTTCTGGTGGCCGTCGCCCCAGAGCACCACCGGTTCGCCGAGGTTTTTCCCGCGCAGAATCTTGCGGATCAGATCGAAGATGAAATGCATCTGGCGCCCGTCGGTGTGGTAGCCCGGCCCGTAGAGGGTGGAGGGCACGGCGCAGAGGTAGCGCAGCTTGTATTGCTTGTGCAGGGCAAGCAGGCCGGCGTAGAGCATGCGCTTGGTCATCGCGTAGGTGTAGAGGCTCTCGATCGGATCGCCGAGCATGTAGTTCTCCTCCACCAGCTCCGCTTCCGGTGCGTAGGCGCAACTGGTGCCCATGCAGACGAGTTTGGCCTCCGGTTGGCGGGCCTGCCACCAGGCCAGCGTGTTTGTGTTGAGCCGCTGGTTGAGAATCCATTGCTCGCCCGGATGATGCAGGCAAAAATCCCCCGCCTGGGTCCACGCCGCCAGATGGAAGATGCGGTCGAATTTCAGGTGGTTGAACTGGTCCAGCGACTCGGCTCTCGTCAGATCGCAGTTGCGGGAGTTGACCTTCACCAGCTCGTGTCCGCCCCGTTCAAGGGCGTCGCACAGGGCCGTGCCCAAAAAACCGGTGCCGCCGGTGATCAGAATTTTCATTGTGTGATTTCCGTGGGATCCACTGGAAAATAAAACTCCACTCCATTGCGGATCAGCTCCTGGTTGTTGGCCAGGATCTCCTTTTTGAAATTCCACGCCAGCACGTAGTAGATGTCCGGCAGTTGGGTGAGCTCCTTCTCAATCAGCACCTCCAGATGCTGGCCCGGGGAGAAGAGGCCGCGGCGCAGCTCGTTCTTTTCGACCAGACAGTCCAGATATTTCCGGCCAATCCCGAAATAGTTCAGGAGGGTGTTGCCCTTGACCGGAGCGCCCATGCCGTAGATCCGTTTGCCCCGCTTCTTGGCATCGTCGAGGTAGGTCAGATTCTCCTGTTTCATTTGCAGGATACGCTGCGCAAAGTCGAGATAGGTGGCCAGATCGTTGCTCTTCTCCGCCTCTTCCTGCTCGCGCAGCTTCTGCAGCCGGGCCGAGGGTGCCACCCCTTTGGACTGGTGAGTGATGAACCCGATCATCGACCCGCCGTGGATCGGGGACAGATAGGCGTCGAAGAGCGCCAGGCCGTGGCGGTTAAGCAGAGTCTCGATCGTCTTTAGGTTGTAGTAGAGGAGGTGCTCGTGGTAGATCTGGTCGAAGGCCAGATTGTCCACAATGCGTTTCATGTAGAGAAACTGGACCACAAACACCCCGTCCTCCCGCAGCGCCTCCCGGATCCCGTCCGTCACCGAATGCAGCTCCTCCAGATGGAAGAACACCCCGGCGGCGTTGATGACATGGAATTTGCGGTCCAGCCGGCGAGCCACGTCCAGATTGAAAAAATCATTGAGCGTCGGCACTCCGGCGTCCAGCGCGATCCGCGCCGTGGTCTTGGATGACTCCACACCAAGCGCCTCGTAGCCCAGCGCCTGGAAATGCTTCAGCTGCGTCCCATCGTTTGATCCGATGTCGAGAACCGACTTGCCGGGGGTGTTCTTGAAAAAGCGGTCGTCCACCTCCCTGGCAATGGTCTTGAAATGCTCGCCCAAGGATTTTGTGACGCCCGACAGATAGGTATGGTCGCCGAACATGATTTCCTTGGCGACGGTGTGGTCGAGCTGGGCGGTGGCGCACTGGTGGCAGAAGAGCACGCGCAGAGGGTAAAAAGGTTCTTTGCCGACCTCCTCTTTTTTCAGGAAGTGATTGCACCAAGGCTGGTGCCCCAGATCAATGGCGGGTTCGAGTCGGGTGGAGTCGCAGACGCGGCAGTTCATGGGTCAGGAATAAATGATTTGGGAGCCGGGGGCGTTGAGTTTGACCTGTAGAAGTTGTTGTCCGGCGAAGACCTTTTTCAAGGTGGCATGGGCCCGGGGAGGTGCGAAGAGCAGGAGGAACCCGCCGCCGCCCGCCCCCAGCAGTTTTCCGCCCCAGGCCCCAGCCTTGAGTCCACGTTGGTAAAACTCATCGATCTCGTCCGTGGACACGCCCCCATCAAGGCTGCGCTTGGCTTCCCAAGCGCGGTGCAGCAGTTCTCCGAAGTGGCGCAGCGGACGTCCGGTGGTCAGTAGTTCGTAGCCTTCATAGGCCATGGAGCGCATCCTTTGCAGGGTGGCGTGGTTTTGGCCCACGCGTTTCAATTGTTTGGCCACGACGTCAGCCGCCTTGCGTTTGACCCCTGAAAAGACAATGAACAGGTGCGACTCGAGTTCGCGCTGGCGCGCCGGCGAGAGGGGCACACGGCGGATGACGATGTCCGTCTCGGTCCGGAATTCGATCAGGTTGAACCCGCCCACGGCGGCGAGGGTCTGGTCCTGGCAGCCGACATTGTCCTTGAGCAGGTCGCGTTCGACGTGGATGGCCTCGTAAGCCAGCTCCAGAGGGGTGAGGAATTCTCCCTTGAATGAATGGAGCGCGTGAAGCAGCGAGACGGTGAACGCCGAAGAAGAGCCGAGCCCGGTGAATGCGGGCAGGTCGGCGACATTGTGCAGCTCGATGTCGCGCGTCAGGCCGCACAGCTTCAGGCATTCGCGGTAGACGCTGTGTTCGATCTCGTTCACGGTCTTGACGCATTCGGCCTGGCGATAGGAGATACGGATGGAGTAATCGAAGAGGTGGCTCAAAAACGGGCTGGCAGTGACGTAGGAATACTTGTCCACGGCTGTGGCAAGCACCGCACCGCCTTCCTGGCGGAAAAACTCGGGGTAATCCGTGCCGCCGCCGAAAAAGCTGATGCGGACCGGTGCGCGCGAAATAATCATATCTTAGACCCTGAAATCCTAGCAGCTTCCTTTCCGGGATAAAGCACTTTTCAAATGGATACGGTTTTGAGCGGAGCTTTCCGAAGATGCATGTGTGGGAACACTTGCGGATGGAGCAAAATGAAAGGGGCTGAATCTCTTACCGGCACCGAACCGTGTTGTCCCCGGAACCTGGCTCAGAACGGGGTGAGCATTGGTGCGGCTGTAATTGGAGAGAGTTCCCAGCCATAATTCCAGCGATGAAGCGGCGGGCATCTCGATTCCTCCAGACGCTGGGGGCATGCTAGTCATTATTAGGAATTGATCAGTGGCGTCGACCCGCTTGACCCTTACTAATTGCCAGTCCAAGTCGCGTAGGGCGGGTCAGCTTGCCACTGATGCGTCCGATTCGATCCCGTCGTGATTAATCGCCTTGCGAAATGGCGTGCTATGTGCGCTTGGCTCGGCGTCAACTCCGACTTGTGCCGGGGCGAAATCTTTATCCGTTCAAATGCCGGTTTGAGGATCATGAGCGTTTTGGCGGCATGAACGGCAGTTGCCGTGCCGCTGCGGGAAGCGGTCTGAGATGTTAAAATCCTGATCCGTGAGGGGCGAGTCTCGCTTGGCGACGGGGGGGCCATCCGCAAAATTTTGATTTTTGAACAGGGTGGTGCCGACTGTGGCGCGGTTGCGCTGCGATCAGAACGAAATCTACATTGACAGGATCCCTCTGCCGTGACCTCTACCGGTGTGGCTATCTCCGGTTTCATGTTGCGAGAGGAATGGGTTGAGCAGGATGCAGCGACTCAACTGCGATTGAAAAGTGCCGGAAAAGTTCAGGATCCAATTCTTAGGTTTATGGCGTGCAAGCCGGGGTGGTGGGGTTTTAAAACCCATGAGTCGGCGGTGTTCCGATTAAGGACAGCCTGCCCATGGACAAGGCGGGTGGAGGACATTTTTTAACCGGTCCTCCACGAAATGGCGGAGCAGTCGCCATTCGTATCTCTCTGATTTTAAACGATAAGGCAGGTATATACGGATCCCTGGCCGGACGGGGCGCGCCTCTTTGCAAGCAGGGCTGGCCGGTTTTTGCTGCTTTGTTGCTTGCGGGCTGCCCCATTTCAGCAGGCCGCTGCGAGGTCCGAATAACTCAGGGACGAATCAGGGTGCCGCCAAAATACAAGAGAGTGGCAGGGTGATTGCTTGTAGTTACTAGTTTGTGGTTTGCGGGTGATTGCCCGAAGCGGATTCCCTCGTTTTATCGAGGACTGGCATTGGCAGTAATGCTGTTCATGCGTCCATAACTCTCTGCGGAGAGTGCATCAACTGGGCGAGTGGGCGGGCGGTTCCAAGCCGGGCTACAGTTTGATTTTATCGAGCCCCGCGGCCTGGTGATCTATGTGAGTTGAATTTTGAGATTGATCTGACGATGAAGACATTGAATCAAGCGCTCTTAGTTTTAGCACTTTTGTTTTTCCTCGCCCCGCGGGCAGGGGCTGCGACTTATACCTTGGGAATCACCAATCTGCTGGAGGGGCCATATGCGGGGACCGATAGTGTTGCGGTAGCGGTCTCCCCGATTTCAGCGGGTTGGACGGCAGCGACGAACAACTCCTGGCTTCATTTGAGCCCGACCAATCAAAGCGGCACGGGCAGCATGATTGTGACTTTCACCTTTGATGCCAACCCCGGTCCGACACGCACCGGCACCCTCACCATTGGCGGGCAGACCCTCACTTTGAGCCAAGCCGGCGCCAACTATGTTGCCGCAAATACCCTAAGCACCAATGTCTCGGGGATTTATGCCCCCTATGGCATCGCGGTGGATGGCGGCGGCAGTGTTTATTTCGTTGACTACACCCACTACGCCCTCAGGAAGTGGGCCGTGGACGGCACGCTCACCACGCTGATCGCCACGAATCTCTATCAGCCTTGGGGTGTGGCACTGGGCGGTTCCGGGGTGGCGTATATCGCGGATAGTAAGAACAATGCGATCAAAAAGCTGGGTGCTGATGGGAACCTGACCACGCTGGTATCCACCAATCTGAACCTGCCCTACGGCGTGGCACTGGATGGCGGCGGCAATGTCTATATCGCTGACACAGGGAACAATGCGATCAAGAAATGGACCGTGGCCAGCAACAGTCTGACCACGCTGGTTTCGGGGTTTAATCGTCCTTACGGGGTGGCGGTGGATGTTGCGGGAAATCTTTATATTGCGGACACGTGGAACAATGTGGTCAAGAAGTGGGCGGTGGCGGATGGCAGTTTGACAACTTTGGTCTCGGGGCTAAGTCATCCGGGCGGAGTGGCGGTGGATGGCTCGGGTAATGTGTATATTGCCGACTCCCTCCATAATACGATCAAGAAATGGTCGGCCGCCGGCAGCAACGTGACCACAGTGGTCTCCACAGGACTGAGTAATCCCCAAAGCGTGGCGTTGGATCCGGCAGGTAATTTGTATATCTCCGACACGGGCAACAGTATGGTCAAGGAATGGCCCCGGGCTTTTGTGGACCCGGCCAGCAAAGTGGAGTCGGCCGCGGCCGGCAGCGATGTTCTTCCAGAGGTGTTGCCAGTTTCCGCAAACCTACTGGCCCCGTTCAATCCCGTCAGTGACCAGCCATGGTTGTCGGTCACTGGAATTACCAATGGCTTGGTATCACTCCAGTTCACCGCCTCAATCACTAATCGTTCGGCGCATGTTATCCTGCTTGGACAAACAATTAGTCTGACTCAGAATGGGGTTCCTTTTTTTCTGGCCAGCACCAATCTGGTGGAGTCTCCCTCGGCGGGCAATGATAGTGTGGTGCTGACGGCTTCTTCACCTTTGAGCACATGGACGGCGACGTCCAGTAATTCATGGCTGCATCTAACCGCGACAAATCAAAGCGGCACAGGCAGCGCCACGGTGGGGTTCACTTTTGACGCAAATTACGGGCCCCTTCGAATCGGGGTGTTGAGCATCGCGGGTCAGACACTCACCGTGACCCAGTCCGCTGCCGCTTACGTATTGGGCTCGACCAATGTTACTGAAGGGGCTGTGGCGGGTAGTGACAGCGTTAGCTTATCGGCTAATCTTTCATGGACTGCAACGGCCAACGACGCCTGGCTTCATTTGAGCGTCACCAATCAAAGCGGTGCCGGCAGCGCCAAGGTGGTGTTTAGTTTTGATGCCAACATCGGCCCGCCACGGACCGGCACACTGACCATTGCCGGCCAGACCCTTACTGTGACTCAGAGCGGGCCGGTCTATCAACTGGGAGCTGTGACTCTGGTGGAAGGACCGATGGCGGGGAGTGATCGGGTTGGATTGACCGTGACACCCGCGCAAGGGGCATGGACAGCCAGCGCAAATGCCGCCTGGCTGCATTTGATCGGGACCAATCAAAGCGGGACAGGCAGCGGGGTGGTCGCCTTCAATTTTGACACCAACCCCGGCCCCGCGAGAACCGGCACGCTGACCATCGCAGGTCAGACCCTGAGTGTGTTTCAGGACGCTCCGACTTACTTGCTGGGAAGCACCAATCTTTTGCAAGGACCTGCGGCTGGGAGTGACAGCATAGTTCTCTCAGCCAATTTTCCGTGGACGGCCTCGACGAACGCAGCCTGGCTGCACTTGAGCTCCACCAATCAAAGCGGGACGGGCAGCCGGACGGTGGTGTTCAGTTTCGACGATAATTTGGGGGCGACACGGACCGGCACGTTGACCATCGCCGGCCAGACCTTGTGCGTGACTCAGGCCGGGGCCTCTTATGTTGCCGCCAGTCCGTTGATCACTCTCGCGTCAGGACTCAACCCACCTTACGGATTGGCCTTGGACGGCGCGGGGAATGTTTACGTTGCCGATAGCGGCAACAGCGCAATCCTCAAATGGACAGCCACAAATAATCAGGTGGCCACGCTGGTTTCCGCCGGGTTGAACAGCCCCAGTGGACTGGCCCTGGACAGTGCGGGGAATGTATACATTGCCGACAGCGGCAGCGGGATGGTCCTCAAGTGGACTGCTGCGACGGATGTTTTGACGCCTCTGGTTTCTGGAGGACTGAACACCCCGGCCGGTGTGGCCGTGGATTCTTCGGGGAATGTGTATATCGCCGATACCGGCAACAGTGCTATCAAGGAGTGGATGGCCTTCAACGGTCAAGTCACGACCCTGGTATCCACGGGACTCAATAACCCTGGCGGGGTGGCTGTGGACATTGCCGGCAATGTGTATATCGCCGACACCGGCAACAGTGCGGTGAAAGAGTGGATGGTTGGCAGCAGCAACGTGACAACTTTGGTGTCCAGCGGTCTGACCATGCCCCAGAGCGTGGCCGTGGATGCCCGGGGTAACGTCTATTTCACCGACAGTGCCGCCAGCACGGTCAAGGAATGGATGGCCGTTGGGACCAATGTGATCACGTTGGTGTCGGCGGGGTTGAACACCCCGCAGGGGGTGGGGGTGGACGACGCCGGCAATGTCTATATAGCCGACAGTATCACCTTTGCCATTGAGGAATTACCCCGTGCGTTTGTGGATCCCACTGCCAAGTCGGAGGGTGGTTTTGGCGGTAATGACTGGATGCCCCCGGTGCTTCCGGCCACGGCAAACCTCCTTGATCCCTTCGCACCGGTTAGTGACCAGCCTTGGCTGACGATCACCGGCATCACCAACGGCATCGTGCGATTCGCCTTTACCGAAACCCTGACCAACCGCACTGGAACCATCACTCTGCTGGGGCAAAGTATCGAGATCGCACAGACCGCATCCGCGGCAGTTGCGGTGGTCGCACCGGTCATCAGCGGCGCGCAGATGGGTGGGAACGGTTTTTTCGGTTTTGCTTTCTCCAATAATTCCGCCGCCTCTTTTACTGTTTGGAGCACCACAAACCCTGCCTTGCCGATGGCCAACTGGACATGGGCGGGGACGCCTACCAACCAAGGATCGGGGCTGTTCAATTTTTCCGCACCCGTTTCCACAAACGAACCCCAACGTTTCTACCGTGTCAGTTCGCCCTGAACCTTGTCCCGGAAAATATGGACTCATTCCCGCGGTGAACCGGTCCTCCGAACGGCTCGCGTCGATGCGGTCCATTCAACGGCCGGATCCGATTCCTCAGGTCCCGAACCATGCTTTCGAGTGGTCCCGCTGCGGCTCATGGCGGAGCGGCTCAGCTCCGGTTGTGTTTTAGGACGCGGCGTCCAGATCACGGCTGATTTTTCGGGCCTCGCGCAACGGAATCCCGGGGCTGATTTTTTCCTTGTGTCGTTTGGGCACTCCCACCCGTTGGGAGAGATAGATGCCGGAATGGCCGCTGACAAAGTAGGCAAGGAAACAGGCCGTGGCGAAATAGACGGCATGATGCGCGCCGAAGAGCTCGATGCCCATGATTGTGCAGGCCAGAGGCGTGTTGGTTGACCCGGCGAATACCGCGATGAAACCCAGGCCGGCGAACAAATCCACCGGTGCGTTGAGCAGCCAGGCCAGTGTGTTGCCAAGCGTAGCGCCGATGAAGAACAGGGGGGTGACCTCTCCCCCCTTAAAGCCGCTGCCCAGAGTCACAATGGTGAAGAATAGCTTCCAAAGCCAACTCCAGGTTTGCGCGCCTTGGTCTTGGAAAGCCGACAGAATGGTCACCGCACCTGCCTCGGGTGCCGTGACGCCCAGTCCGAGATAGTCCCGGCTTCCCAGAGCATAGACGCCCGCAATCACCAGGATACCGCCCAGCACCGGCCGCAATGGAGCCTTGGGAATGAATTTCTTGAAGCAATTCCCTGCTGTATGGGCAAGCTCGGAAAAAAACAGACTCGCCAGTCCGAAAGCCGCCCCGCCCAAACACACTTTGCCCAGCAACAAGAGATCCAGAGGCAGCTTGGACTGCGTCCCGGCTTCAGAGAATTGAATGTGATAAGCCGTGTGTTGTATGCCCCAAGCCGAACAGGTCAGGTCCCCCGTCACGCTGGCAATGAGCACGGGAATGAGCGCGTCGTATTGGATCCGGCCCACGGCCAGGACTTCCATTGCGAAGACCGCGCCGGCCAGCGGCGTGCCGAACACCGAACCGAATCCTGCCGCCACCCCGGACATCAGCAACACGCGCAGGTTCTCCGGTCCAACGCGGAACAGGCGTCCAAACGCGCCGGCGATCGAGCCACCCATTTGCACGGCCGTGCCTTCGCGGCCGGCCGAACCGCCGAACAGGTGTGTCAGTAGCGTGCCGGTCAAGACCAGTGGTGCCAGGTGTGGGGGCACGCCGCCCGAGGGTTCGTGGATTGAATCGACGATGAGGTTTGTGCCGCCCTCCACCGCCCGGCCGAACTGGTGATAGATCAGGCCCAGTAACAGGCCGGCCAACGGAAGAAAAAACAATAGCCAGCCCCGCTCCAAGCGCCATTGTGTCACGTGTTCGAGCAGGCGGAGGAAGAGCGCGCTGGCTGATCCCACCAGCATGGCCGCTGGAATGATCATGGCGCACCATTTCACCAGTTGGAGCATGCCGGCCCCGTGACTGCGGGGGGTGAAAAACAAATTCATAGTTCAGCTCGATTGCCGTCCTGAAAAGGTTCACCCTGCCTACTCGCGCCGGCAGAGAACCAGTCGGATTGCGAAAGTTTCCCGGAGCCGGTTTGGACACAAGCGGCCTGTTTCCAGATCGCTATCAGATCAATGCAGTGAGTTCTCACCGAGCGTTTTCTGGAGTAACCCTTCCATGCCTGTGCTTGCCGTCGGCGCTTAAGCCAGCCCGGGCGGGTTTTTTAAAATAAGACAGGCAGCATTGCCGATGGGCAAGCGTTGGAAAAGCCCACGGCTTTGTCAAATTGAAAACCCCGATTGTCGGACGCTTCTCTTTGAGTGGGGCGATGTCAAAGGCAACAGGACGCGATTGGAATTTCCGTTGGTTGAATGCAGGGCTGTAAATGTGAAAACGCGGGAATGGCATCCTTCGTTCAACCGCCTTGCAGTCGTCCCATTTGTAAGTCCGGCCCTCTGGACTGAAACCGCCTGAAAACAGCCGCCTTCGTGACCGGATTTAAAAGGGTTTTTTAAACACAACAATTTTTTAAACAGTCCTTGACTAATGCGGGATTTTACCTAAGGTCTTTTTCAGTGGAGGCAGTTGCAGTCCGATCAACAAATTGCGCAAAAGGTTCATTCGTGTCCTTTGCCATCCGGACCACACACTTCACAAGGAGGAGACACAAGTATGGCCAGCGGCAAAGTTAAGTGGTTTGACAACAAAAAAGGCTTCGGATTCATCTCACAAGACTCTGGACAGGATGTCTTTGTGCACTTCAGCTCAATCCGTGGTGACGGGTTCAAAACCCTCAACGAAGGCGATGATGTCGTGTTTGAAGTCCTGACCGGAGATAAGGGATTGAAGGCTCAAAATGTCCAACGTTCGCAAACGGTCTGATACTACCCGCTGTTAACTTCAGAACCTTTGCCGTGAGGCGGGGTTCTGCCGGGCAGTAAGAACTCAGGAGTAGACCTGAGCCGGCCGGCGCGGGGTGGAATCTTTGGGGAAGATGTCTCGGGGGTGCAGTTTTGATTCGCGGTGGGGGCGGATTTCAGGCATGCTGGCGTGATGTCCGATGCGGCGGCAAAGCCTGTTTCCAGTCTATATGTGCATGTGCCGTTTTGTGCACAGAAGTGCGAATATTGCGCGTTTTATTCCGAGGCCGCCAACGGCGGGCAGGTCAGCCGCTATGTCGACGCGCTGATGCGGGAATTGGAATTGGTCGCCGGCGATCTGCGGCCGGCCACCATTTTTTTCGGTGGCGGCACCCCTTCGCTGCTCAATCTGCGGCAGTGGGAGCAAATCCTCACCCTCATGGACCGCCTGCATCTGACGGGTGCGGTGGAGTGGACAGTGGAATGCAATCCTGCCACCGTCTCGTTGGACAAGGCCAGACTTTTGCGGGGCGCTGGTGTCAACCGCATCTCTATGGGCGTGCAATCGCTGGACGAAAAACTTCTCGACCGCTTGGGCCGCATTCACTCGCGTGAAATGGTGTTCAAATCCTTCGATGTTTTGCGCCATGCCGGGTTCGACAATCTCAATATCGATCTGATGTTTGCCATTCCGGGCCAGACGATGGAGATCTGGCGGGCCACTCTGTCAGAGGCTCTGGCATTGGGCAGCGAGCATCTCTCCAGCTATGAGGTGATCTACGAGGAGGACACCCCGCTTTTTGAGCGGCTGAAGGCGGGCGAGTTCGACGTGGACGAGGGGTTGGCGTGCGACATGTATGAGGAGTTGGTGGACCGGACGGGTGCCGGCGGCCTTAGGCAATATGAAATCGCTAATTTCGCCCGCAACGTCCGCCTTGGTAGTCCGACGCCGGACGACTCCATGATTCCCCTAATTCCAGGACTTGCATCCCGGCATAACGTGAACTATTGGCGGGGCGGTTCGTTTTATGGACTGGGTCCCAGCGCCACCGGTTATGTGCGCGGAGTGAGGACCAAGAACTGGTCCAACACCCAGCTTTACTGTGAACAAATCGAGAAAGGCAACCGGGCCGTCGAGTCGCGCGAGGAGCTCGGGCCCTTGCGCCGCGCCGGTGAGACGGCCGCCTTCGGCCTGCGGATGCCGGCGGGCTGGTCTTTCGAGGAATTTCAGAACGTGACCGGTCACGACCTGAGAACGCAATGGCAAGGGGCGATGGATCAGCTGGTCCGCCAAGGCTTGGGCGAGCGGACCGATGAACGGTTTTATCTGAACAGGCAGGGACTGCGTTTTGCCGATTCAGCCGCGGAGCTTTTTCTGCGCTGATCAGGCGCCGGCTCAGGCGGCCGTTGTTTCCACTGCCGCCGGAGCGGGTGTTTTCTGGAACAGCTTCTGTAGCGCCAGCACCCCGGTGCCCACCGCGATGACTCCGCAGATCACATAAGGCAGTGGTGCGACACGGGCATAGAGGGTTGCGGCGAAGAGCGGGCCGAGAATGCGGGCCAGGCTGCCGGCGCTCTGCGCCACGCCGATGGTTGCCCCTTGTTCATGTGCCGGAGCCAGATTCGAGAGCAGTCCGAAAACAGGCGCGCGGGTCAGGCTTGAGCCCAGCGAGAGCAACGCCAGCGCCAGAAGCATTTTGACCCAGGGCCAACCGTCGGCGCTCAGGAGTTTGCCCCATAACAGGGCTCCCTCGCCCTTGAGAAACGGCAGCAGCAAGAGGCTCGCCCCCGTCATGAAGAGGCTCACGGCGATGACTTTGGGTTCGCCGTGTTTTTTCACGAGCCTGCCGATGGCCCCGCCTTGCACCAAGGCCCCGATCAATCCGCAGAAGACAAACAGCGAGATGACCGTCATGGCCGGCCGGGTTTCGTCAGAGGCGATGCCGAGCTGGAAATTGTCGCTGACGAGCAGCGGCAACGTGCTTTCAAAGCAGCTGAAGCAAAAGGTCGCGAAGAAAAAAATCAGGATCAGGGCTCCGATCTTCGGTTGGGAGAGCGTGTGCCCCCACTGGCTGAAACGGGGGCGTTTGGCAACCTGGGCCGTGCCCGGCTTGAGGCTCTCGGGCAGGATCGCCAGAGCCAGGAGGAAATTCGCCGCGCAGAGCGAGGCTGCCACCCAGCCGGGTCCGGTGCCCCCCAGCAATTTCAGGCTGATCCCGCTGATGGCCGGGCCGAAAATAAAGCCCAGTCCGAAGGCCATTCCGATCAACCCCATTTTCTTCGAGCGCTCGGCCGGCGGCGTTATGTCCGCAATGTAGGCTTGGGCGACGGTAATGTTGCCGCCGCAGATGCCGGCGAAGATGCGCGAGACCAGCAGGGCGCCCAAGGCCTGAGCATGATTGCCAAGACCGGATCCCAGCGCGAACAGAACATAGGAAACCGCGGCCCCAAGGGTGCTGATCAGCAGGATCGGCCGGCGTCCGTGCCGATCGGAGAGCCGGCCCCAGATGGGCGAGAAGACGAATTGCATGGCGGAGAAGGAGGCTATGATTGCCCCGATGATCCAGCCGCTGGCGCCGTAGTTGCGGCTGTACATCGGCACGAGCGGAACGACAATGCCGAAGCCGATCAGGTCTATGAACACCGTGAGGAAGATGACAAGGACGGAGGGTTTTTTCATGGTCAAAATGGATGCGTCTCACCGCTTATTCCGCGCCGGAATTCAGATAACATGGACGCAAGTCTAGTGGCGGGCGGGGGCGAGTCAAGCGGGGGAGCGACCGTGGTCCATTCAATTCGGAACCCACAAAAGGCCGGGATTGTTGGTGCGGCCGCGGTTGATCGTGAAATCCCAGTAGTCCCGGTTGCTGAAGCGGGCGGCGTGCGCATCAAGAAAATTGAACTGCGCGCCGCCGCCATGCAGGTTGGTGTGCACAAAATTCTCCGTCCCCACCGCCGGCAGGTTCTTGCTATCGAAAAGCCAGACCAGATCGGAGGGACGCCGCAAGGCGCCCAGCCGCACCCGGTGGTTATCGGCACCGGTTCCGTTGATATATTCGTTGAGACAATAATGGAAGAGGTTGTTCCCGTTGCTGCGGCGCGGATTGCTCGGACAAATCCAGAGTGAGCGGGCGGGTGTGAGGCCGGCGTTGGTGCGCCAAAGCTGACTGTGATAGGAGGGCAGGCCGAGAGCGGCCGGCAGTTGCACATACCAGCCAGCCTCCGTGTCGGTGTCGGAGGGGTTGGGCACACCTTCGGGCGGAAGAAAATCATTGTGATCGGTGGTGTAAAGCTGGGTGGCCAAGCCCCATTGTCTGAGATTATTCAGACAGAAAACGGCCCCGGCCTTTTCCCGGGCCCGTCCCAGCACCGACAGGAGCAGACCGGCCAGAAGCGCGATGATGCTGATCACCACCAGCAACTCGATCAAGGTGAATGCGGTTTTGCCTTTCATACGCCCCCTCTCCAAAAACACCCTGGTCAAAATACCCCGCCGATTTCATTTTGCAGGTTTTTTGTGGCCTGGGCGGCCGGTTGCGATTGCCTTTGGGCCGGGCAATTCTTAACGTCCAGCCATGATACGTCTGGTTCTGTTCGACATTGACGGCACGCTGGTGCACACCGGCGGGGCCGGAGTGAAGGCTTTTGCCAAAGTGTTCGCCACGGAATTCCGGGCCACGGATCATTTTGAGAAGCTCAAGTTTGCCGGCCGAACCGATGTCAGCCTGGTGCGCGAGTATTTCAGCTACCACCGGATCGACCCGACGGCGGAGAATTTCGCGCGCTTTTTCGAGCAATATGTGCTTTGGCTGGATCATATTCTGTCCTCCAGCGAAGCCCGCGCCTGCCCCGGAGTCTGGGAATGGATTGGCGAACTGCGCTCCTTGAGCCGGCCGCCGCTGCTCGGACTGCTCACCGGGAATCTGCAGCTCGGCGCGGAAATCAAGCTGCGGCACTTCGATCTTTGGAAGGAGTTTGAAACCGGCGCTTTCGCCGACGATCACGAGGAGCGGGATGAGATTGCGGCGGCGGCCCGGGCGCGGGCCGGTCGGGTGCTGGGGCGCAACCTGCGCGGAGAGGAGATCCTGGTGATAGGTGACACGCCGCTGGACATCCGGTGCGGACGGGCCATTGGGGCGAAGGTTCTGGCCGTGGCGACCGGCGGGGCCACGCTCGAGGAATTGAAGAGGCACGCCCCGGATTGGGCGGTCCGGGATTTGCGCGAAATTTCCGCCGCGACCCTCTGCGGCGGGAAGTGATTCGGGTTTAGTGTCGATGCGGCCCGCCGCCGCAACAACCGCCTCCTCCGCTCTTGCTCCCGCCGGCCGAAGGTGCCGAGTCCACCCCGCTGGCGGCGAAGGTGGAAAATTTCTTTTCCAGCTTGGCCGAACCACAGCGGGGGCACTTGGATCCTTGCCAGTCGCAGGAACGCACCAGTAATTCGCTGTCCTGTCCGCACTTTTCGCAGTGAAACTCGTAGAGTGGCATTGAAATGGATGGAAAAAGCCGGAAATCCCGCGCTAAACATTGAACTTGAACAGCAGCACGTCCCCGTCCTTCACGACATATTCCTTGCCTTCCATCCGATAAAGTCCTTTTTCACGGGCCGCCGCCACGGAACCGCACTGGACCAAGTCTTCATAGGCGACCGTTTCTGCTTTAATAAAGCCACGTTCGAAATCCGAGTGAATCACGCCCGCCGCTTTGGGTGCCGTGTCTCCTGTATGAATCGTCCAAGCCCTGACCTCTTTTTCCCCGGCTGTGAAATAAGTGCGCAACCCTAGAAGGTGATAGGTGGCCCGGATTAGTGCGCCGACGCCCGACTCGGCCACGCCGAGTTCCCGAAGGAAATCCTTGGCCTCCGCATCCGACAAATCGATCAAATCACTCTCGATCTGGGCGCTAATGACCACGGCTTCGCAGGCGAAATGTTGTTTGGCATACTCGCGGACCTTCTGGACGAAGGGGTTCTGATCCGCACCGGCCAGATCGCTTTCCTTCACATTGCAGGCGAAGATGGTGGGCTTGTCGGTCATCAGCCAGAACAGGCGGGAGATGGTTTTTTCCTCCGGGGTTAGTTGGAGGGTGAGCGCGGGTTTGCCGGCATTGAGGTGGGGCTCTATTTTTTTGAGCACGCTTTCCTGCGCCAAGGCTTCCTTGTCGCCCCGCTTGGCATCCTTGGCTACACCCGTCAGCCGTTTCTGCACCGACTCCAAATCGGCCAACACCAGTTCTGTGGTGATGGTTTCGATGTCACGCACGGGATCCACTGTGCCAGCCACGTGATGGATGTCGGCATCCTCGAAACAGCGAACCACCTGCATGATGGCGTCCACTTCGCGGATGTGGGTGAGGAACTTGTTGCCCAAGCCCTCGCCCTGACTGGCACCCTTGACCAAGCCGGCGATGTCCACAAATTCAACCGCGGCCGGGATCACCACATTGGTTTTGGAGATCTGCTGCAACACCCCAAGCCGCGAGTCCGGCACGGTCACTATCCCCACGTTGGGATCGATGGTGCAGAAGGGATAGTTGGCCGCCTCCGCTTTGCGGGTGCGCGTGACGGCATTGAACAGGGTGGACTTGCCTACATTGGGCAGTCCGACGATTCCAGCTTTGAGCATAAAATGGGATTGTGAAAGATTTGAGGGCGTGTGAACAGGTTTTTTCCGCCGCCGTTAACCCAGACAGGCGACAAACGCACCGTCCACATCGTCGGTGAAGGGTGAAATCGACCGTTGATGCAGAAGTTCCAGCCCGGGTTCCTGCCGCAGAAACTCCGCAACAACGCCTGCGTTTTCCTCCGGTTCAAGGCTGCAGGTGCTGTAGACCAGAAGCCCGCCTGGCTTGAGCAGGGGCCGGACACGGCGAAGCAAGTCCAGCTGTGTCCCCCGCAGCCGGTCGATCTCTCCGGGGCTTAAGCGCCAGCGCAAGTCCACCCGCCGCCTCATCACTCCGGTATTCGAACACGGGGCGTCCACCAGGATCCGGTCAAAACTCCCCAGCCGCTGTTCCAGATCGGCCGGAGCCACCGGTTGCGCGCAGGTCACCCCAAGCCGGGCGCAGTTTTCCTCGATCAACCCGCGCCGGGCCGGCACCGGGTCGTGGGCGTCGACGCGCCCCTCATTGCCCATTCGTTGGGCAATGAGGGTGGTCTTACCGCCGGGCGCGGCGCAGAAATCCAGAATCCGGTCGCCGGGTTGCGGTGCCAGCTGCTGCACGGCCAGAAGGGTGCTGGGATCCTGAACATAAAACCAACCCTGCTGGAAACTGGGCAGCTCTGCCAGCGGCGGCGTGGATTTTAACTCGAACATCTCACTTTCCCCAAACCAGTTGCGGCGGACAAAATCATAGTCAACCCCCTCCTCGCGCCACCGTTCCACCAGCCGGCCGGCGTCGGTCTTCAGCGTGTTAAGCCGGGCGAAGGTCTTGGGCGGCGTGTTGTTCCAATCCAGCAGACGGGCCACGGAGTCGGCATCCCAGCGATCCAGCCATCGTGCGACCAGCCAGTCGGGATGTGACGCGCCGATGGCGGGGTTGGATGTTTTCAGTCCGGCCAGAAGCGCTTTGGTCGGTTCGAATTCGCGCAGGTAGCCGCGCAAGACGGCGTTGACGAAACCCGCTTGGAGTCCGAACCCGAAGGTTTTGGCAAGCTCGACGGTTTCGTTCACCGCCGCGTGGTTGGGGATGCGGTCGAGCCAGAAAATCTGGTAGAGGCCCAGGCGGAGGAGGTTTTGAAGGCCGGGCTTCTGGGGGCGGCCGGGGGTGGTCTTGCGGGCGACCAGCCAATCAAGCGCCGCCTGCCAGCGCACGACGCCGCAGACTAACTCCTGACACAGCCCCCGGTCTAGCGGCCGGAGTTGGGCCTTCGCCAGAGCGTTATCAAGCAGGTTTTCAACAAATTCCGTGCCGTTTTCACGGCGGCTTAGAACTTGGGCCGCAATTTCTCTTGGTTTTTGTCCGTTCAACGCCTTAAATGATGACAGTTCTGGTAGTGGACTGCGAGTTTTTACAAAAATATGCGTGAGGAATTTGAGAAGTTGGTCGTTACAGGCAAGATCGAAGGGCGCCACGTGGAAACGTTGGTGCAGTTGGCCACGAGCGGTTGCTGCATGCACCGCAGCTGGGGCTTTGGCCGGATCAAGACCGTTGACACGATCTTTGGCCGCTTCACGATTGATTTCCCCGGCAAGCCCGGACACACCATGGATCTGGCTTTCGCGGCGGATTCCCTCAAGCCGATCTCCAAGGATCATGTGCTGGCCCGCAAGGCGGCCGATCTGGAGGGCCTGCGCCAGATGGCGGCGACGCATCATCTCGAACTGGTCAAACTTGTCCTCAACAGCTATGGCGGCCACGCCACCGTGGACCAGATTCAGCAGGCGTTGGTCCCGGAGGTCATCCGTGATGATTGGAAGAAATGGTGGGAGGCGGCCAAGCGTGAATTGAAAAAAGACGGGCACTTTCAAGTCCCCCTCAAGAAGTCGGAACCCGTCATTTATCAGGCGAAGGAAGTCTCCCTTCAGGACCGGCTCATGGCGGAGTTCCGCCCCGCCAAAGGATTGAAAGCCCGATTCACCGTCGCCGCCGAGATTCTCAAGAACGCCGCCGACCTTTCCAATCCTGCTGCCGCTGCGAAGGAGATCTGCACGGCCCTCAACGCCGAGATTCCCAGTTATCAGCGCACCCAGCCGGCTGTGGCCCTTGAGGCCATTTTTGTCCGCGATGAAATCCGGGTCTTGGGAGGCCAGCAGCCCACGCCCGGCGAGGTCACCTCGGCGACCATCTGGGCCCAGGAGATGAGACTAGGCACGCTCCTCGAGGCGGTCCCCGCCGCCCGACATCGCCGCGCGCTGGAATCCTTCATCGAAGCCCATCCTCAGGACTGGCAGGATCTGCTGCTTACCAACCTCAATTCGGTCTCGTCCCGATTGTGCCGCGAGTTTGCCGCGCTGCTCATTGAAAACGGCAAGATGGCCGAACTCAAGGAGGCGGTATCACGCTTGATCAGCCAGCACAGCGCCAGCAGCGAGTTGCTCCTCTGGTTCGCCCGGGAACGCACCGACGCATTTGTGGATATTCTGGGACCGGAAGTCTTCCGCGCCATGCTGACATCCATGGAGCGCGATCAGTTTAACGAGAAACGCTCCAACCGGCTCCGTGATTTCATCCTGTCCGATCAGGAGTTGCTGCCGGAACTGACCGCCTCGGCCGAACTGGAATTCATCAAAGACCTCACCCGCGCGCTCCAGCTTTCGCCCGTGTTTGATGACATGGACAAACGCTCGCTTCTGGCCCGCATCGTCAAGAGCCACCCCTCCGTGCAATCGCTCATCAGCGGCGAGCAGTCGAAGCAGGAGTCCACATTGATTGTGTCTTGGGCCAGCTTGGAGCGGCGGAAAAACGAGTATGCCGATCTGGTGCATAAGAAAATTCCGGCCAACTCCAAGGAGATCGCCATAGCCCGCAGTTACGGCGACCTGCGCGAAAACCACGAGTACAAGGCCGCCAAGGAAATGCAAAAGATTCTCATGCGCCGCAAGGACGAGCTGGAATCGCAAATTGTGCGGGCCCGGGGAACGGATTTCACCAATCCACGGGTGGACGTCGCCAGTGTCGGCACGACCGTTCATGCCACCAATCTGGCGACCAGCCAGCGCGAATCATTCACCATTCTAGGGGCGTGGGACTCCGACCCGGAGAAGGGCATTGTCAGTTATCTCTCCCCCGTCGCCCAGGCTTTGCTCAATCGCAAACCGTCTGATGAGGTTGAGTTTGAGATCCACGGGGCGCGCCATCAGCACCGGCTCGAGAGCATCGAGGCGGCCACGATCTCCATTCCGGAGGTTGCCGAAACGAAACCGTAAACCAAGCGGCGTCGGATCCCCCCTCAACCGGGGCGCGAGGAAAACATTTTCCCCGCGCCCTTTTCTTTTCAGGCGCCGGTCCTAGACCCTCCCGCCAAAGCTCGCGTAATCATCCACATCGAGCCATTCAAACCAGGTTCCAATGTCCTCACGGTTGGGCGCCCCTTTGGAAACCTGATCATTGAAGTAAGCCCGGGACTCGGCGTCGGACGGCACGCGCTGCTCAGCAAACGCGGACCAAGAGGCCACTTCCGGTTCGGTGCGCTTGTGGGGTGCGTGCCGGGTGATCCACTGCAGCAATTCGCCGTCGCCGTGGCCTGCGGCCACTTGCTGCTTGAGGGCTTCGGGGTCGATCCCGGTGAAGTCCAGAAACCGCTGGTCCAAGGGGCAGGCGTAATGGTATTCGCCGTTTTTGCCTGCCAGCAGGGCGCGGCATTTGTCGAGCATGCGGGGCAGGATGACGTAACCGCCCAGCCGGACGCGCGGGCTGCGCGGGGGTTGCTTGGTGAGGTCGGGGCTGTGAGTGTTCATGGTCTTAAGGAATCAATGATGTTTTTTAGGTTGGCTGAAACCGGCCCGCCGTTTCGGACCGCAGCGGGATAAATTGTGCAGCGAATCGAAATAATAGCAAGACGGCGGCGCGCGGTGGCCCGGACTTCTCCTCAAAGCTTCAAAGGCGGAGCTTGACCTACTACAGGGCATTCTCTAGGATGGATTCATGTTGCAGAAATTTCGGCATTTAGCCCGGGTCGTCGTAGTAGGATGCGACGCCGTTGGCGCTTGTCGAAACTGATCACGTTTTAACAAGAACCCACGGCTGGCAACGGTCGTGGGTTTTTTATTATCCGCGCCGTGCCGCCACAATCAATAAAAAGTATGAGCAAGCCCACACCCATTGCCGGAAAGAAAAAAACCGCCCCCCGGCGCGCCGAGGTCGGCGCAGCCATGTTCGGCCGCGATATCCTGGTCGAAGCACTCGAACGCGAAGGGGTCGAAGTCATCTTCGCCTACCCCGGGGGCGCCAGCATGGAGATCCACCAGTCGCTGACCAAATCCAAAAAAATCCGCACCATTCTCCCACGCCACGAGCAGGGCGGGAGCTTTGCCGCCGAGGGCTATGCCCGCGTGACCGGCAAGGCAGGCGTCTGCATGACCACCAGCGGCCCCGGCGCCACTAACCTGGTCACCGCCATCGCCGATGCCTACATGGATTCCTGCCCGCTTATCGCCATCACCGGCCAGGTCAATCAAGCCATGATCGGGCGCGGCGCATTTCAGGAAACCGACATCATCGGTGTGACCCTGCCGATTGTGAAGCACTCCTACCTCATCACCGATGTCAATGATATCGCGCGTATCGTCAAGGAGGCGTTCTACATCGCCCAGTCCGGGCGCCCCGGCCCGGTGGTTATCGACTTCCCAAAGAACGTCCAGCAGGCCAAGGCCCAGCCGGTCTGGCCAACGCTTGAAGAGGTCAAGAAGGGTTTGCGCGGCTATGACCAACCCGAACTGCGCGCCGACGAGGTGGCGTTGAACGAGATCATCGGCCTCATCGAAAAGGCGGAGCGCCCGGTTCTTTATTGCGGCGGCGGCATTGTCTCCAGCGGGGCGGCCGCCGAACTGAAAAAATTCGCCGAGGCGGCCAACATTCCCGTGACGACTACCCTCATGGGTATCGGCGCCTTTCCCGAGACCCATCCGCTCTCGCTGCGCTGGCTTGGCATGCACGGCGCCGCCTTTGCCAACTGGGCCGTCAATGGCGAATACGAGCAACGCATGAACGTTGCCGACCCCATGGTCAAGCTCAAGGACGGCGCGGACCTGCTGCTGGCCTTCGGCGTGCGTTTTGACGACCGCGTGACCGGGAAGTTCGAGGAATTCTGCAAGCACGGCACCATTGTCCACCTGGATATTGACGCCTCGGAATTGAACAAGAACCGCAAAGCCCACCTGCCGGTGGTGGGCGATATCAAGGACGCACTGACCCGTCTGAACCGGTTGCTGTCCCAGCGGCCCTTGGCCAAGAAACACACCTCCTGGCTGGCGCAGATCGAGGAGTGGAAAAAGAAAGGCCCCTTCGCCTACGAAATCACCAGCGAAATCGCCAACAGCGACCACATGAAAGACCATCTGGCCGGCCAGGAAAACCAAGTCATACTCCAGCAGATGGTGGTGGAGACGCTTTATGAATTGACCAAGGGCGAAGCTTATATCACTACCGGCGTCGGCCAGCACCAGATGTGGGCCGGCCAGTGGTATAAGTACAAATACCCCCGCCAGTTTGTCACCAGCGGCGGCCTCGGCTCTATGGGCTATGGCTATCCCGCCGCGCTTGGCATGAAGGTCGCCTTGCCCGACAAACAGGTGGTGGATATCGACGGGGACGGATCATTCCTGATGAATATCCAGGAACTGGCCACGGCGCATGTGGAGAAGATCAATGCCAAGGCCATCATCCTGAACAACCAGCATCTCGGAATGGTGGTTCAGTGGGAGGATAATTTCTTCGACGGCAACCGCGGCCACACCTACCTCGGCAACCCCGAAGACCGCGCCCAAGTTTATCCCGATTACGTCCGCGTCTGCAATTCATTCAATGTGAAATGCGAGCGGGTCATGTATAAAAAAGATCTCCGGGCCGCCATCCAGCGGATGCTTGATGCCGACGAACCCTACGTATTGGACGTCATTGTTCCTTATAGCTCGCACGTGCTGCCGTTCATCCCAGCCGGGCGGACCGTGGCGGACATGATTTGGAAATAACCCCTCGGACCAAACTTCCCTCGCGCCGGTTGGAGAATGAATCTTTCTCCAACCGGCAGCTTCGGTTGCAAGCTTGTCCGATGAACTGCTTGCCCCGCTAAAGATTTAGAGTGGTCTCTTTGCCGGCACGGGAGGTGAAGTCTCTCGGGGTAATAAGCAGCGACCCGACCATTGACCCACGCCCCGCCTCTGCCGGATGATTTCCCAAACCCAGCTCCTGGATTTCCTTCAGCAATTGCAGTCTGGGCTCTTTTGATTGAGCCCGTCCCGTCTTGCCTATTTCTCCCCGTAATTGATGCTCATCACCCCGCCCAGCAGATTCAGGCTGAGCACATTCTTCAAGCCGAGTGTCCGCATCTGTGCCTCCACGCCGCGCTGCGCAGGGTAATGCTCCAGAGATTCGAGAATGTAGCTGTAGGCCGCGGCATCGCCGCAACTGACCCGTCCCAATACCGGCACGAACCAGCGCAGATAGGCAAAATAAAGTGTGCGCCAAGGCACCCAATCCGGTTTGCCGAAGTCCAGAACCAGAAGCCGCCCGCCGGGTTTGGCCACACGCCGCATCTCCGCCAGCCCGGTCTCCCAACTGGCCAGATTCCGCAGCCCGTAACCGACCGTCACCACATCGAAGGTGTCGCTGGAGAAAGGCAGCTGTTGAGCGTCTCCTTGGAGGAAACCCGGATTAAGCGCTTTTGATTTTGAATTCTTCGCCCGCGCGATCCCGAGCATCGGCTCGCTGAAATCCAATCCCGTCACTGTGGCACCAAGTCGGGCCAGAGCAAATGCGATGTCGCCCGTGCCGCAACAAACATCGAGGGCCTGCTGCCCCGGGCGGATGCGGGTCAGGCGGACCAACCGGCGCTTCCACCACCGATGCAGGCCGAAGCTCTGGAGATCGTTGATGAGGTCGTATCGGGGCGCGATGCGGGCGAACAGTTCATGAACCTGCGCGGCGCGCTTCTCACCCGGTTGATAAAATTTATTGCTCATGCCCGGCGCTGCGACGGGCAGCTCCGGACAACAGTCTGGCGCAGCTGAATCAAGAGCGCGACTCAATTTGCGAATCCAGCCATCCGCACCGGACGAACGCGAGATGAAATTCGGTTGTTTCGGGTGTTGCGCCGCGGGGTCCTTGACTTTGGAACAGTTCGCCTGTAACGAGTAAAACTCTTATGACCGAACCCACCCTCGCAGCACCCCATTCATTCCGTTCGGTTCGGCTCCGGCAAAACGCCCGGCGCGTATTGATTGCAGTGCTCGCTCTCCTCGCCGTGGGGGCTCTGGTGGTGACGGAGGAAAACTGGCGGGGTAAGCGCGCCTGGGAGAACTACCGGCGTGAAGGGGAAGCCAAAGGTGAACACTTCGACCTCGCCTGGTTCACGACCAAGCCCGTAGCGCCGGAACAAAACTTTTTCGCCACCCCTTTTCTAGCGCCGCTGCTCAATTACGAAATCATCCAAGGCGAAGTGCGCTGGAAGGATACGAATGGTATTGCCCGGGTGAGAAGCCTCGGAATTGTCAGCGGCGTCCCCGGGGGCGACCTGAAGGCGGCACAGAACTATTTTAGATCCAACACGAATTTTCCGGCCGCCCCCGCAGCGCAGGATCCGGCGCACGATGTTCTTTTCGCATTGGAAAAATTCAGGCCTGTTCTTTTGGAACTGCGCGCTGCAGTCAAGCGTCCGGCCGCGGTTTACTCCCTCCATCCGGAGCGCGACATGATGGCAGCCATGGAGATGTTTTCAGTTCTGAAATCAGCGGCCCAAACCGCCAACCTACATGCGCGCGCCAGCCTTGAGGCCGGCCACCCGGCTGACGCGCTGGATGACGTGCGATTCGTATTTGGCGTGGCACAATCACTTAAAGGCGAACCCGCACTCATCGCCCATTTTGTACGGATTGGCATTTTGCATCTGCCCCTGCAAACCATCAACGACGGACTCGCCAAAAATCTCTGGCCGGCGTCGCGGCTCCTTGAGTTGCAACTCCTTTTACTGTCGGACGATTTGCTTGCAGACTATGGGAGCATGATGCGCGGGGAGCGGGCGTTCGGAAATGAACTCATGGCCCATCAAATCGCGGGCGATGATGGGGCTGGAATAGCCCGGACTGGCGGGTTCGGTCTGCCCCGATTTTTGTCTCCTCACGGCATGCTCTATCAAAACCAGGTTTCAATGAATCGGATGCACGACCTACTAACCCTGCCTGCCGTGGACAGCGGCGCGCATCGCGTCTTTCCGGAGCGGTGCAGCACCAATGAATTCCCCAAAGCGCTGGGAAAAAAGACGCCTTATAACATGTTCGCTTGGATGACACTTCCAGCCTTGCATAAGGCTGCGCTCCGCTTCGCCTATACCCAGAACTCATTTGATCAAACAGCCGTGGTTTGCGCACTCGAAAGATACCACCTAAAGAACGGCGATTATCCCGAGGTTCTGGCCGCCCTGACACCGGAGTTCATCGGCGCCGTTCCGCTGGATATTATCGGCGGCCAACCTCTGCACTATCACCGCTCCGTGCCCGCCAACTTCCAGCTCTATTCCGTCGGCTGGAACGGTAAGGATGACGGCGGCGGCATCGCCCGGAACAAAAACGGCAAAGAAGATATGGAAAATGGGGACTGGGTCTGGCCGGTAAAATAAAGCGTGCAGCAGCCAAAGCGTGGAGTCTCCATTTCTTATCCGCCCTGCAGTCATAAACCGCTTATACAGGCCACTGCTGTTTTCCTTCCCCCTTTGCACCTTAGTTCCTTTGCACTAAAATCATGGCGTGAAAGCCATTCAATTGGTCAGCCATGGAGCACCCGGGAGGTTTGAACTGCGCGACCTGCCAGATCCGGTACCCGGCCCGGAGGAGGTCGTGGTTGATGTCCGCGCCTGCGGCCTAAACCATTTGGATCTCTGGCTCGAGGAGGCTGGGTTGCCGCTGTTGGTTCCGTTACCGCGCACGCCCGGCGGAGAAATTTCAGGCGTAATTTCCAGCGTGGGCATCAACGTCACCGGCTGGCACCCCGGCGACCGGGTGGCCGTGCAATCCAATCTCTTCTGCGGGGACTGTGAATTCTGCCAGCAGGGCGAGGAATCCCTCTGCCTGCGTGGTGGACTGCTGGGAGTGACGCAGGATGGAGGATTCGCCGAACAGGTCTTGGTTGCATCGCAGGCACTCGTGCGCCTGCCCCCGGGGCTGGATTTTCATACCAGCGCCGCCCTCACACTGGCCGGCAGCACCGCCATGCACATGCTCTCCGACCGCGCCCGGGTCCGGCCTGGAGACTGGGTCTTGGCCATCGGCGGTGCGAGCGGCGTCGGGTCGGCGGCAATCCAGATTGCCCGGCAACTCGGCGCACGTGTGATCAGCACCGGCTCCACGGAAGCCAAGCGCATGCTGGCCCGCCGACTCGGCGCAGAGTTAGCACTCGATTCCACCGATCCGGCCTGGCCTGCCGAAGTCCGCAAGGCAACCAATAAACACGGCGTTGATATCGTGGTGGAGCATGTCGGCGGCGAGATGTTGCAGAAGTCTTTCGAATGCCTTGCGCGCAACGGCACAATAGTCACCTGCGGCGCCACAGCCGGGCGGGAAGTCTCCCTCAACCTGTGGCCGCTCTTTGTTAAACAGCAGCGTCTGGTCGGCAGCTATGGGCGGAATCGAGCCGACATACAAACGACGCTTGAATGGGCTGCGGCAGGCACGCTCAGGCCGGTGATCGATTCGGTCTTGTCGCTGCAGGAAACACCCGAAGCCTTTGCCAAACTGCGTTCGCGCTCCGTCTTGGGCAAGGTGATCGTCGATCCCCATCGCATCGGGTCATTTACGCGTCCGGGTGGTTGGGGAGGGTGCTGACGTCATGAAACTGCTGAAGCTCTTGTTAAAACCCGAAACCTTCGTCCCGGTGTTGGCTCTGATTTTTGCTTCGGGGATGGATGTAGCGTTGGTGACCGGACGGATTGTGCAGACACATAACATCCGCTATGCCTATCTGATCTGGAATCTGTTTTTGGGCTGGCTTCCCCTGTTTTTTGCCCTCTTAGCCGTGGAACGGGCCAAGTCCGGTAACGGAAGGGGATGGGTATGGATTTGGAGCGGGCTCTGGCTTCTTTTCTTCCCCAACGCACCCTATATCTTCACGGATTTGATTCATCTGGTGCTGGATTTTGCGGGGCATTTTTGGGGGGATCTCATCCTGATTTTGTGCTGCGCGGTGACCGGGCTGCTCCTGGGTTTTATCTCGCTCTATTTGATGCACGCCTTGGTGGAAGGGTGCCGCGGGATTGCGGCGGGCTGGGTCTTTGCCGCCGCGGCCAGCGGTCTGGCCGGCTTGGGTGTTTTTCTGGGCCGGTTCTTCCGCCTGAATAGCTGGGATGCGTTAATGCGAACATCCAAGTTGATTCAAGACCTGAGCACAGGCAAGCCGCATGAGGTCAAGGCTTATCCGTCGGCCGCCTTTCCGCTGCTCTTTGGACTCTTTCTTTTTATCACCTACGTGGCTTTGCATGGGATGACCCATCTTTCAAAGCCCCGGTTCCACAATCCGGGCCGCCGGGCTGAAGACCAAGCCGGATGAAAATTCGCCACGAAGCAGCGCCCCAGGCCCAAGGGTGACTATCAGGCTGGCAACCTCCGAGCCGTAGACTTACTTGAGCAGCTCCTCAGCAATCTGAACCGCATTGAGTGCCGCCCCTTTGAGCAACTGATCTCCGCTGACCCAGAAGCACAGCCCGTTATCCAAGGCGCAATCCATCCGAACACGCCCGACTTCGCAATTGTATTTCTCGGATGTGAAGAGCGGCATTGGATATTTCTTGTTCTCCGGATCATCAACGAGATCCACGCCGGGGGATTTTTGCAGCACCGCCCGCGCGGCTTCCACGGTCACCGGCTTCTCAAATTCGGCTGTGACGGCAACGGAATGCGAGCGGTAGACCGGCACGCGCACACAGGTCACACTGGCCCGGAAGGTGGGGTGATGCATGATCTTGCGCCCTTCATTCTCCATCTTCATCTCTTCTTTGGTGTAACCGGTGGGCAGAAAGGAATCCACGTGCGGCAGGACGTTGAAGGCGATCTGGTGGGGATAAACTTCTTTGGTGACGGGTTGCTTGGTGACAATCTGTTCCACCTGACGCTCCAGTTCCTCGATCGCCTTGGCACCGGTGCCCGATACGGCCTGATAGCTTGAAGCGAAGATGCGCTTCACCCCGAACGCGCGGTGCAGCGGGTAGAGCGCCATCAAGGTGATCGCCGTCGTGCAATTTGGATTGGCCAGAATGCCTTGGTGCTTCTTTACGTCCTCAGGGTTGACCTCCGGCACCACAAGCGGGACGTTGTCATCCATTCGGAAGGCGCTGGAATTGTCCACCACGACGCAGCCGGCCTTGGCGGCGATGGGGGCAAACTCT
>Ga0114958_10000231_pt1 | contig 48289 bp, 46 predicted proteins | sample C_130208_EF_Meta_FD_89577 | JGI IMG/M metagenome (GOLD analysis project Ga0114958, IMG submission 89577) | Freshwater microbial communities from Lake Croche, Canada to study carbon cycling - C_130208_EF_MetaG | ecosystem: Environmental > Aquatic > Freshwater > Lake | place: Lake Croche, Canada... | reverse complement strand
CAGCTTCATTATCGTGCAGTAAATGAACCACCGTAATCGGGGCGGTACGCCCTAGACGATTTGCACGGCCAATAATCTGTGCTTCTAGTTCCTGGCTCATCTTATGGAACAGAACAACGTGAGTAGCCGCATCAATATTCAAACCCGCACCCATATTCCGCGCATTCAAAAAGAGTGTTTGCCATTTACCTGTGCCAAACTCCTTTAGCAGTTTGTTAATACGAGCATTTGAACCATTCAGCGTAGCAAACTTGATGTTTTCCTCACGTAACTGTGCTTCCATTCCATTAAAGGTTGCGTCGTATCCACTGAACATCAAGACCTTAGAATGTGGGTTTTCCTTTAAGAATTTAACAAATGCGTCGCGCTTATTCAGCTTCTTATTTGGGATAGCAGCCGGTGTATTCACTGGTTCTGAACTTCCTACAACTTGAATTGACTTAAGATCTTCTATACGTGTGCGGCAGAGAGGGCAGGCGGCTACACGTTTTAAAGATTCGCAAAGGCAAGAAAAACAGAAGAGTTGTTGGCAACAGGGCGTAACCGCAGGATTGGCGACTTCTGAATAACAAATTGGACAATCCTGCTGCTTCGCATTCTTGATACGTTCATTGATGGCTGAAATGCGGCTCTGAATACTTGCTATTTTCTGTTCACAGACTTCAATGGCTTTTGCCTTTATTTGCTCCGAGCTATAATCTATCGATTTCTTAAAGTCTAGAGTTTTGATGGCATTATCAAGTTCCTTCTTAAGACTTGCTGTTACCGCAGTCGTGATTTCTGCTTCTGTATGCGCAGTCATTCCAAGGCTTTGAAGTGCACCTGTTACGTCGCCGGCATTGAGCATTTCCAACATATCTGGACTAATAAACTGATCTAGAACACGGATATTTGCTGGAGTTTCGCACAATATGTTCATATGATTGATGGCGGGCGCTTCAAAACTTGTCTTAATATAGTCTGCTGAACTGTGAATAACTAGACGTGCCGATTGTATACCAGCGGCGTTGATTGACATTGTGCTGCTATTCGCTGAAGCAGCGCACATACGTCGACATATGTTCACGTGACGGCATCCAGGAATACTGAGGTTGGCATTGGCGCCCTGCAACTGACTTACACGTTCAATTACGTGCGGTGGAGTTTCAGGCAGCGGCGTATACGTGTACGCTATATTAAAATAGGCACCGTTCGCAAAGATTAGATTGAGCCAACTCGCTGAAATAAACCAGTAAAAAATACCATGTATTTCGTCCCAGTCGGTCGTTATCGAAACGCTATCGGCTTCATCAATAAACACACGTGTCCATAGGATTTCGCGTGTAGGATTAGACGCACGGAACGTGCCCCACATAGTCGAACTAATGAACAGCGCATCGTACTGTTCAATCGTTTGCAAAAGGTTTTCCTTGGACGCATCTTGCCGCTTTGTGATAAAAAGTGCCTTAAGATGAGTGTCACGCTCAACATAGGTTTGCCATTGGCTTATCAAAGCATGCGGTACAATAAAAAGGCAAGTTGTTACTCTGCGCAGAGTTGTGCCAGCATTTGTCTTAAGCTGCGAACGGTTACGCAGGAGACCCACGTCACGACCGTCTCCAAGACTGGAATTTCTCAAGACATACTCACTAAACTGTATATTCGGTGGTTGGCATTTTACCAGGGCTAAGGCTGTTAATGATTTTCCTGAGCCTACACGGTCGCCAAGAATACCTTGACTTGAAAAGAATTTGCCACCGACAGGGTCACCAGGAATACCCTCGACCTCGATACCCATTTTAGCTTGTTCTAAGCGGAGGGCTGCCGCTAAGGCCGTCTGCTGGTGCATTAATAGGGGCGTTTTGATCCATGCTGGTGTCGCTGCTTTCGGCTGTGTTTCGTTCAGCTCTTGACTGAACATAGCTTCAAAGAAAGACCATAATCGTCTTCTAGCTGTTGTTGACATCGTTCTATTGCGTTTTGACGGACGAAGGTTTAGGCCACTTCCTTTCTTATTTCTCCAACTTCAAACATTGATAATTTGCGCTTGTATTTATCATCTATAGGAAAGTACCACAGTTCCTTTTTTGTAATTAATTTATAAATAGGGATAGCAGTATATCCCTTTGTTTTTGTTGGTCTAGACACAAATACATTCGTCTTCTGAAACTTGATACTTTCAACCGGCGAGTAAGGCTTTGGTTTTAAAAGTAGTTTGATAGGTATCTCTTCATACTTTAACAGTTTTTTAGCAATCGTAAGTTCGCCCTGTGTATCTTCAATAAAGTTGACTGTCTGCACCTTATCGTCTGATGCCGTGCACATGAGGAGATACTTGGGACCATTTACAACGTCAATGATCTCTGGAGTTGGATGCCAGTCTTCTACAATATCAAAATCGGGGTCCGAAAGAGGTCCAAGAATAGCAAAGAGAGGCGGAAGAGCCATTTATGTTTATAGGAAGAGGTGTTATTTAGGCCTAAATCGTTGGGTGCATAAACTACATAAATGTGGCCTAGCAACTTACCTGTCAATCAAGCTCAACCACCCGTGTCAATTGTTACACCGACCTATAATCGTAAGCGATTTCTACCAGCTTTAATTGAATGTATTCAAGACCAAACATATCCTTTAGCACGCATTGAATGGCTCGTCTACGACGATGGCACGGAACCTGTTTGGGATGTGTTGAAGCCGTATGAAAAAGAACTCAATATTCGTTACTTTCGTTCTGAAACAAAGCTAACGATTGGGGCAAAGCGGAATAAGCTCAATGATGAGGCGCGTGGCAAGATAATTATCACTATGGATGACGATGATTACTACTTTCCTAATCGCATAAAGTCTGCAGTAATGGGAATACTTGCCCATAAAGTACAGATCGCTGGGAGTTCAAGAAATATACTGTATTTTACTGACGATAAGAGTATCTGGAATGTTTTGCCCTATGGGCCCAACCATGCTACCTTCGGTACTATGGCGTATACAAAAGAGTATACAAAATCCCATCGATGCGATGAAACTGTGGCCTTTGCTGAAGAAGTTCAGTTTACGAACCGGTATTCTGAGCCTCTCTTTCAGCTCAATCCCGAAAATCTAATGGTTGTTATGTGCCATTCTGAAAATACTTTCAATAAAAGTAAGCTTCGTACAGATGGCAATCCTAATTTTAAGAAGACGACTATGAACCTGAAAGCCCTCATTAAAAACAGTACGTTACGTGCATTTTATATGTCGGCTTAATAGGATATGGATTTCTTTTCAAATTCAGTCGCTGCGCCTGTAAAGGCTGCAGCTACGAGCGTAGGAATTAGTTCTGTTGTTTTGTACATATTACTTGCAGTCTTTATTGCTCTAATTATAATGATGTTAATGAATGTCAAACTATCTTTATCTTGGTTAATTCCTAAACAATATACGGTTAAGGCAGCGTCTAATAAATTTTGGTTGCCATCCGGCGAGTACACGAATTTAGTCGTTCTTTCAACGGCTGCGCCTCCAATCGCCGATGATACCTATACAATGATATTTGAGGGATTATTGTTTAATTCTCGTAATTTCCAAACAACAGATGGACCCTACCGCCATGTAATACATCGTGGAAGCAATGAACTTGCATCTACAAAATCGACTACGTCAATCGGTTGCTCTATCTCAGGAACAAATGCAAACTTACCTGACTTTGGCTTACCAAAACGCTTAAATCCCGGTATCTTTTTGGACCCAAATACAAACGATCTCTTAGTTTTCGTCGATACAACAGATGGTAAGAACACATACCGAGAATCTGTCCGTGTGGCCGATGTTCCGCTTGATATACCTTTTAGTTTAGGAGTTGTTGTAAACGGACGTGTGTTGGAGGTCTATCTGAACTGTGGTTTAGAAGCAACAAAGGTACTCTCAGGAGATCCTCGTAGTGTAGAAAATGTGTGGTATGGATTATCAGGTTCAGCCAGTGCTGATGCTCAGGTTCAGAATTTAACCTTATGGGATTACGGCTTGCCTGCCGACGACTTTAGGTCTGTTTGTACAGTACCTAAGCCATTTATAAAGCTAAAGCCACAGTGTAACGGCACTGATAAATTGGCTCCTCCAACAAAGAATACGTCGGCGGCCGCGCTGGCAGAGCAGCAGAACCAGGATCTAGGCATGGGTGCTGCACTTGCTACATGCTAATAAAAAAGGTACACCACTGTAAATGGATAACTTCTTTTCCACAGCTACAACAGCTGTAGCAAAACCAGGTGAGAAATCTTCTACTCTGTTTTTGTATATAAGTATTATCGTAGTACTTTTTGTTTTTGGAGCGCTAGTCTATTGGTGGTTTAGACCACGGGAACTTTCAACAACAGTGTTGGGTCCTTATGTTCTTAATGGCACTGTTTCAGGTAATTCAACAGAAACCATTTTTACGCAACAAGAAGTTGAATCAACACTAGGAAATAATTTCACGTTAAGTTTCTTTGTTTATATGGAAGATGTTAATCGTGAGCGTATACCAATTGGCGGTCCCGAAGGAGATTTCCGGTTCAAACCTCTCGTCTATATTCTAGGTGTAGGTGACGTATTAATAGACCCTATCCACCAGGTTGGACGTCTGCGTATTAAGCCGTTGAATCCTGAAGGGCTAGTCTCTATAGACTTTGATAACTTTATGGTTTCTCGTTGGAACCAAGTGACAATTACAATGGAAGGTCGTTCAGTCGATATATATCTCAATGGTGCAATTTCTACTTCCACTTTACTTGATAATTTACCTTCTCTGAAACCATTGGGTGTATTGCTAGAGAAATCCCCCGACTTTGCGGGGCAAGCTGGTCTATTCCAAGCCTGGCCACGACGCCTTTCCGAACAAGAGATTATCCGTAATTACAAGCGGAATACAGACACTCGTGGTAAACCACTCATTCCGGATATTGGTCCATCCATCATGGATATCTTTAGAAACATGGGTAAAGGCTTATGTGATATAGGATTTTGTGGCTTCCGATTTCGCACTGGCCCAATGGAATATGTAGACTACGAGTTCGCATAAATTTACACACACTCTGGTAGAAGAAATGGAAGCTGCACGGTCCTTCGCCACGAACAATCGTAGTACAATCATGAATGTTGTTTATATAGTAGCAGCTTTAGTAGTTGTTTACTATTTGTACAAGTTCCTCATTGAGGGCAATGATGCGGAGTTTGTCTGCCAGACTGGCCCTATCGACGCAAATAAGCCTAAGGCTGCTCTCATCACAAAGAGAAACGTAAAGGCGACTACAGGTGGTGAATATACACTATCGTTCTGGATGTACATCAGCAACTATGATTACCGCTCAGGCCAGGCTAAGAGTGTCATCCAGCTGATCGACAGAAAGACACCGAACTATTCCCTACTCACAACCATTCTCTATCCTAACGAGGCTAAGATGATGGTTCGTGTCCACACAGAGGGTGCTGCTCGTGAAGGAACAGACTATACAATGACAAACAATAGCTCTCAGCTTCTGTCTGGTGCAGGTGGTGCATCTCTTCTTTCAACAGGCACAATGCCCATGTGCGATATCCAAGATATTGACTTACAGCGCTGGATCAACGTAACTGTCGTTGTGAACGGCCGCATCGTTGACGTTTACTACGACGGCAAGCTCAACCGCAGCTGCGTACTCAATGATGTTCCCTATGTTCCTGAAAATTCTCAGCAGGCCGTACTGTGGGGCAACAATGGTGGTTTCGGTGGCCAGGTCAGCGGTGTTGTCTTTTACGGGTATGCTCTAACCCCGGACAAAATCTACTCAATTTACCAGGCTGGCCCTGGCTCAGCAGGAGGTCTTCTAAACTATATCGGTGATATGCTCGGTATAAAGCTCAAGTACTCAGCTGATCAATAAATTCCATTCTTATTTCTATTCTGTGTTTGCAAAGCAAACTGAGATTAAATCACAACGTCTTAGTAGAAATGGAGTATGCCCAAGGCGCCCAAACTTATGCACAAGGTGCTCTTAGTTATGTTATGGGACCCGGTCTCGTACCACAGATTTTACTTGTAGTCGTCGTCATGATTGCTGCCAATGCAGTTATAAGCATTGTTGAGACAATCGTGAACACACTACAAAAACAGTCTCAACTTAGCACAACAATACATAATGATACATTAACTGATAAGTGGACTTCCGTTCAAAATCCAAATAGCGAGGATCCTCTCATTTATAATAGCACAAATGAACCAACAGGGATGGAATTCAGCTACAGCATGTGGTTATTCATCGACCCTAAGACATTCGAAGCTGGACGCTCACAGCAGTGCAGCACAGGTTCCAACGTAAATACTACCGCAATGAAGCATATCTTCCACAAGGGCAGCAAGTCTGGCTTTCCTTTACTAGGCCCAGGCATCTTCGTGAAGGGAAATACAAACACTTTGCGTATTTATATGAATACAACCACGGCGTGGGACAATTTTGTCGAAGTACCAAATGTTCCAATCGGTAAGTGGCTCCACCTTGTTATCACCATGAAGGGCAAGTTCATGGATGTGTACGTAAATGGAAATATTGTGGTCCGTCAGGAATTCGAAACAGTTCCCAAGCTGAATTTTGGCAATATTTACGTTTTAACACCGATTACCTTTCCTGCAGGTGGAAATACCGCACAGCTCGGTGACTTTAAGGTCGATGGTGCAGCTGTCGGCATGGTCAGCCGCATCAAGTACTTCTCCTTCGCAAGCAACTACTCTCAGATTGATAGCTTATACCGTGAGGGCCCTTCAAAGACAATCACAGCGTCCAAAAACGTCTTCTCACAGAAGACACCGTATATGCAGGACGACTGGTGGGTTACACGGTATTAAACCTTGTTTTAAATGACGCCTCGGCCTTTTTATACAAGGCTCCTGTTCCTGGAACGTAGAGAGTTTCTCTCCACATTCCTAGAACCTTCTTAAAAGTGAGTAACCAGAAACGTGTAAGTATTTTTCTTTGCTTCTTACGCATTTCCAAGACTGGATTAATGCTCATAAAATGGGTTTGTTGCTGCTTTGTAAACCATTTATTGTTGGCTAGTCGTAAAATAACTGATGCTGTTCTCGGTTGTTTGAAGAATAGATCAATGACTAATGACAGTTTAGGGTCTTTCCAATGACTAATAAATGCTACAACCTCAGGATCGACCTTATCAGGACGAAATATTCTAGAGGCTACAAACCTAGGAATAGTGTGGGGGCTGTAGTGTAAAAGAGACGTTAACGTATCTGCGCCCTTTCCTCCAATAAATCGTAAGACCGCCAATACTTTTCCTTCACTTCCTACATTCATTGCGTGATTAATCCACTCATCGTAGTCTTCCTTGTACACAATGATACGATTATGATGCAACTCTTTAATCGTGTCGTAAACATCTTTGGAGGAAACTGCAGGATTGTGAATAGCGTTTGTAACGCGCTTCACCATCCGCTTACAGAAAGTATTATCTTGGACAGGCATTTTGGTCCTGTTCGCTTCTAGTATTCATTATTAATACTTCAATTTTTTTGCTAAGACCAATCAACTAACAGGGTTGGATATAAACTGTATGTGGTTGAAGAATGCCGAATATCTGAATCACCAGGTAGAAAATAAATAGTTGTATCAGGAAACTTCTGTCTTAGACCAGTAATGATGCCTTCCTTGACCTCCTTCGTCATGCTGATAAGCTTCCAGTCGCGCCTCGTATACTGTCTCTTTTTATCCGGTTGTGCGGCTACGGCTACAACTTCTGAAGCAATTTCTACAACAAATTGCTGAACCTGAACATCTAGCAAACGCTTCGCTTCCAAATTAGCTCTAAGATTCTGTAAATCTGCACGGCTGAGAGGAGTTGGGTCCATTTATTTGAGGATTACATCGCAAACTTTAGACCACCTAATCCATTGCTGATTTCTAAGAAGTTCAATGTCTCTACGAAAATCTGTAATTCATATGTATAATTGGCTAAAAATGGTATTGGTTCAACATCTATGTCCATTTCTAACCGGTCAATACGGCTAATATTGAGCGTGCCTGTGGGCTGCTCGACGGAACTGCCGTTTAGAGCAAAACTATACGTATGGATCGGCCACATTTCGCCCTGTGTGGCAAGACCGTAATCACCAAAGGGCATGCCATCGCCCTTTAGAGAGCGGTATGGAACATAGGTCGTAAAATAATCGGCATCAAGCGTGTCAAAGAGCGGTTGCCCATTTGCAGTCAAAAATGTATTACGTAAAATACGGCGCTGAAGACCCTGTACGTTGAGACCACTCGCTCCTATTGGTATAGGTGTTGTGCCTAGCAAATAATACGTTGGATAAGCACCGGCTTGACCATGTGTGATTGCGCCAGACGTATATGGGCCTATGGGTGTGGCTAGAGGCCTTGCTTGACCCTGCGTATTAATCCAGTTCGTTAGGTTCGTGGACTGATTACGACTTTGTATGGCATCACTACGCCTTGCAAAAAATACGATTCGCGTTGAAATATTATGTACATCTAATCGATACGTATTTCTCGATGTTATACCGCTGTAAATGAAATTCTGTACCTGTCTAACATTGTAGCGTATTGATTTATTAGTGAAGACGCGCTGTTCCTCAGGAGTTACAAAGGTATACAGTGCTTCCAACGTCATATTGAGAGGCCAGCCATCGGCAATAGGTGTGGCTCCAGAAATATCAGTTAGGAAATATTTCATGCTGCCACTGATATCTGAGACCGTCTTGTACAAGTTATTGAGTGTATTTGGAAGCGGGCCGTATAAGAATGGGTTCCATACTTGTGTGTACTGGTCTGAAGACATATAGGGAACTGTCCAGATATTAGACCGCAGACGGACACCTGTAGGATCTAACACAGTATACAAATCTCGAATAGGTCGAAGCTTGATTTGTATCTCAGCTTCATGATACTGGAGTGCAACGAGAGGAAGACTATTACTAATATAGTCTGAAAACCAGAGACCTAAAGGCACACGGACAATACGTCCAGGAATACTTGCAGCGTTGTTTTGTATAGGATTTGGAACCTGTGTTGAGCCACGCCAGCCTAGAACATTCGGATACAAATTTCCTGGTGCAGCGTACACCCCATTTGCAGGATCAAAACAGTCTGGAACATCTCCCACAAGGCTACGCCATTTCTGGTAGGATGTATTATCATTGTCTAGAGCCGCACGAGCCGAGATCCAGTCACTATTAAATTCTTGAATTTTTGAACCTCCTATCGTGAATGTAACTGTATCGATGATACGAACACCGATTTGGCGCACCCACGCAAACTCGTATAGTCGGTCTAAGGTAAAGGTCGTATTTCCCTGTTGGTCTTTTTTAGGTTTAAGATAAGCCTTACTAAAAATATCGGGAAGAGTGAACCTTAATACAAGGTCAGATAGCAAATCGCCCTGTCTGGGTATCTTTGCTTTCACAAGGATAGGTGCATCTAGTTGAAGAGCGTCAGGGCCGTCCATGGGAATTTGGAATGGTTCCTGAGAGAAATGGGTATAATGCATAAATGCCTTATAAAAGTTCGTCATTTGTGGATTACCATTTACAAACTGGTTTTCATTGCCGTAGCAAACTAGACTAAGTAAACCGCCAGGCATATCTACTACGATTAATTAAAATACATTTAGCTGTAAACCGTAGAGAATGGATACATCCAGCAATGTTCTGGATACTGCCCCGAAGACGTTTTTAAGCGACTGGCGAGTATGGACTATGGTTGTAATCGTTTTAACTGGTGCAGTTCTGTTCTATATGAATAATACAGCTTGGACCTCGAGCCCATGGTTCTCGGAGCGCTATCAGGAAGGTGTAGGTTTATGGGACTGGTTGCCAAGATGGATACGAAATGACGACTTATCAAACAATATAGTCTCTTTGGAACCAGCACCTTCAGCGCCGCCAGCTGAACCCCAGGTAGAAAGAGAAACCTGGTGCCTAGTCGCCGAAGACTTCGCCGGTCGCTATTGTGTAAAAGTCCCTGGTCCCCAGAGCTGCACACAAGAACGATCTTATTTATCACAAGACCAGTGTACTTTGACGCCTGGAATGCATTTACCTGCTGGACCTGTTAAGAACGGAGGAGTGTCTATGGAAATGCTGAGTACACACGGAACACAGTAAAAGTATCCCGAATAGTAGGGAATGAGTTTGTTTGAACAACTCGGCAATAAGGTCAGTTATCTTATTCATAGTGCGACCTATGATCCTGAAGCTGAGAAGTTTGCGAAAGAGAAAAAGGCTAAAGCTGACGCTGATGCAGCGGCTTTAGCGAAAGCGAAAGCAGATGGAGATGCTGCAGCTGTAGCCGCTGCTCAAAAGAAGAAGGACGATTCTGATTCAGCCGCTAAAGCCGCTGAAGAAAAAGAACGAGAGACCTTTGATATTAGTCGTGCTATCGGACGAGCTCTAGGAACGGTAATGCAAATCGTGTCAATCTTTTTACTCATTATTTTAGGTGTGTATGGAAGCAGTCTTGCTACAAATTTGAATGTGTACCAAGATTGGCCTGTTCGTGTTTTATACGCCATTTATGGCCTTTTCTTTTTCTGGCTAGTCATACCCTATGTATTAGGATACAGATGGTATTGGAAGGGTATTCGGCCAAGATTTTACTCACTAATTCCTTTGGTTCCTTACCATTTTGACAATTACTACGCATCATTATTATTTAGCTGGATGAGTTTCAAGCCCGATGATGTAATTGCGGATTTGAAGGAGTGGAAAAAAGTATAAAATCAAAGTAGTAAATAATGGGTTCTTGTTTTAGTGCACAACAACGTCCGGAACCGACACCTGTTTACCAGCAAAAAGAGGTTTATTATGCACAGCCAGTTACTTATGCACAGCCTGTTATGTACCAGCAGCAGCCTGTTATGTACCAGCAACAGCCTGTTATGTACCAGCAACAGCCTACTATATACCAGCAACAGCCTACTATGTACCAACAACAACCTGTTATGTACCAACAACAACCTGTTATGTACCAGCAACCTGTTTATCAACAACAGCCTATAAGCACTGGAACAGCGATTGTAGGTGGAATGCTTGCCGGAGCAGTTTTACAAGATATACTTGACTAAATTTATGTTCTTTTGTTCTTCTTTGTCTTTCCTGACTTCTCGTCACGGATACGCTTCCTAGTCTTTGCGAGTTTCGCCGATGCACCCGCCGACGTATGTTCAATAGCATATACAGCTTCTTCCAAAGTTCCTGTATAGCCCGGTATAGGAAGTGTAGCAATCTCCGCCTTCTTTGCTTCTTTAAGTTCCTCTTTTAAGTCGAAGTCCTGACGGTCATAGTATTCCTTTGTTTTGGACGCTTCGCAATTCGCTAACTTCTCTCTGAAATAACAGACAAACGTAAGTCGTTGAAACTTGTGCTCTGTGCCCTTTACGCCCGTTTCAGGGTCTCTTGTGCGTATTTCAGGTAAAGTCTTATTGTATTCCTTATCCTCCTTTGTTTCAATAAATGGTGAGTTCGTATGCCATTCGTGTACATCCATAGCTAGGAAATCTCCGCTTCGAACATCAAATCCGACTTCGTAGCGTGGAAACATAGTGATAGCACCATGGTACTTGCCCCATTCAATCACCGTAAGGTTACCGAACCCCTCCTTAAAGTCACCAGCGTCCTGGTGAAGCGCTGTACGAAAATTCATGTTCACAGTCAGTGTAGAGAACGCAGTATCATCAATACGATAAAGAGGTTGCTTCTTTACAGCCGCTAGTTGCTTTGCATAGGCGTCGGGAACAAGTTTCTTAAATTGCTCATCGATTGCCTGAATAAAGGGTAGTCCGTGTAAGTAATTCTTTAGAGCGCCACGAGTATAACTGGTCATGCGGCAGGCGGCATCTAGGAAAGCAGTCGATTCGTAATATCCTACAACGCCGGATGCCACAACATTATTGACACGCATTTTACTGGGTTTACCGTTCTGGATATACCGTGTAGACCATTTATCGGTCTCGACTGGCTTCCGCTTGCTCCAATACTTCCCCTTCATATCAATGGGTCCAGCGGCAGCGCCACGATTACGGCTTGGATTGGATGCAAGACGGAAAGCATCCCAACCGAGCTGTACAGTTTCCTTTGGTATCACCTTCTTTCTAAATTTCGCTAAAAGATATTCTTTTCCATCCTCTTCCAAACGGTAGATATCAGCATCGTAGTCGACAACTGTCTTCACGGCCTTTTCATCGAACCAGGTACCTTCGTATTTTTTAGCAAAGTCGTCTTTCGACAAAATGGGTTTCACCACAATCTTCTTGACGGGCATCCTTACTACTTCTTAACATAATGATTATAGGCATATGTTGCTGTAGCTCCTACGATGACACCGGCTAAAGCGGCTAAAGCCATTGTAGTCCAACTATTCGGCTGCTCATAAAACGTTAGGGTAGACATATTGTGGAGTTTCTTAACTTGTTCTATATACTGTTCCCATGTCAGAACTGGTTTATTCAGCTGTGTATTCACATTATTGTGTACATCGAAGAGCCATTTAATGAGTGCATCACGACTGTTTACATGATTTTCAACAGGATCATCTTTTAAGAATTTACTGTAATGGGCTCTGCAAATCGGGCAAGGGATCACGAATTCTAAGCTTCTGAAGAACTGGACTACTGCCATTTGTTCTTCCTTTGAAGGATTTGGTGTATACCCGAGGGTAACAACATGCATAGTTGTCCAAAACAGCGGTCCCCAGACGGTGGGTGCCATACCAATCATAGGAAACGATTGACTCATCTTTCTGTCTTTTTAAATATGTTTTATTAGGTATCTAAACGTGAAAACTCTAAACTACATAGTTTAGAATACACTATGGAGTGTGTAAATTGTGGCAAGTTAGGACATACTTTCCGGGATTGTAGAGCGCCTATAATGTCATTTGGTATCTGTGCTGTGAAATTTATTGATACTGTTCCTTATTATTTATTAATACAGCGACGTGATAGCTTAGGATATGTAGAATTTTTAAGAGGAAAATACAAACTTGATAACCCTGACTACATTGCGCTTTTATTAAATGGTATGACAGCCGATGAACGACAAAGATTAATTACGAACGGATTTGATAAACTATGGGAAAATTTATGGAATAGTCAAAATACACGTCAGTATCGTAATGAATATGAAACAGCCAAACGTCATTTTGAAACACTACGCACAACAGGTGATATTAAGGGGAAACTTCTTCATTCCTATGTCTTGGGTGCATTAACCGAATGGCCATCACCCGAATGGGGCTTTCCTAAGGGCCGACGTTCTCTAGGTGAAACTGAGCTGGCCTGTGCTATACGAGAATTTTCTGAAGAAACAGGTTTATCAAAAAGTATACTTCACGTCTGTTCCGGTATGGATTCATACGTTGAGCAGTATATCGGTTCGAACGGAATTACTTATAAACAAGTGTATTTCTTAGCTGTTTGTAAAGCGGATATTGAAGCTTCAGTACAAACAAGCAATAAAGTTATGGTTCGAGAAGTTGGAAACATAGGCTGGTTTCAATTCGAAGAAGCTCTAGCACATCTTCGTGTTACAAATGCTGAGAAACGTGCTGTATTAGTAAAGCTAAATTCAGACATAACGTCAGCAGTGGGAAAGGAGAAGGTCTTAACCGCACTCGATTGGGTATCTGTAAAATACTCGCCTTGAATAGAATGGATATCCAACAGTATATCCGTGATACAAACAGGGGATTTAATCCCGTGTTTGTAAAAGATATCTTTGAGAAAAAGACACAAGAACAGTTACTTGCTGATTGGTCGTCCACCATAAATCCTGCTATTGACTACGCAGTACGTGATAGTTTAATAGAAGGAATGCGCAGACAATCGGTTCGTCCTAGTACATGGTTACGAGAACGTGATGTAGGTACTGGTCTCTATCCTGATATCGAAGACCCCGATTTTGCTTCTTTATTATATAAGAAAACAGAATTTGCGTCTCTAGCCTCAGTTCTAGCACCAGAGGAAACCTGTGAACAATCGCGATCTTATTTTGAAACTACACCTGTTCAACGGCTTGTTGCGAGGTTCTTACATCCCAATACTCCTTACAATGGTATCCTGTTGAACCATGGCGTCGGTGTAGGGAAAACATGTAGTGCCGTAACAGTTGCTGAAACGTTTCTTGAATATATGCCTACTCACACAGTCTTTATTATCTGTCCTCAAGCTATCGCAGAAGGATTTCGTAAAACCATTTTTGATGTTAATCGCTTATCGGTCGCTCCAAAGGAACATAAGCGTCTTACTGGCGATCATTGGCGCTCACCCCAATGTACCGGTATGAATTATTTGCGTTTGACAGGCACAGCCGCTGAAGAAAGCCGTGAGACGATTACCAAAGAAGTTGATAAGGTTATTAGACGCCGATATGCAATAATGGGTTATCTAGCGTTCGCAAACTGGGTAAAGCGTAAGTTAGCTGCTGCTGTACCTCCTACAGTCACAGGTCCAGCAAGGGAACGTGAAGAAAATGCTGTACTTCTCCATATGTTCAGTGATCACTTAGTCATAATCGACGAAGCCCATAACTTACGTGACTCTGAGGGGGCCGTGGATGAAACAGACGACGTAGACCCAAGTCTTGTAAACGATGCAGCAGCTGGTAAGGCTTTGACGCCTATTATTAAGAGAATAGTTGGCATTGCTGAAGGATTACGTCTGATGTTAATGACTGCAACGCCGATGTACAATACTGCACCAGAAATTACCTTCCTTTTAGACTTATTACTTCTGAACGACACCAAAGATCCTAAACGCCGTTTGAGTGATGGGATTTTTAAGCGTGATGGAAAACTCGAGAAACCAGACGAGCTTGTAAAGGTTATTAAGCGTTATGTAAGCTTTATGCGTGGCGAAAATCCCAATACATTTCCTCTGCGTCTTACACCACCTGAATCGACTATAGGTACATTTGTAAATGACTATCCTACAAAGAGTGTGTCACGTGCTGAAGGAACAGTTGTGATAACAGAACAAATGAAAAACATTATGAAAGCTCTGCCTCTAGTGATTACACCGGTGCCCTCAGAGACACTCGCGGGTTCTTTACTTCAAACAAAACTAGCTGCGAATGCGTTGACGGCAGCGGAGCGTGACGAAGAAGGATTGGGTGTTAGCAACTTTGTACTTGATGAGATTATGCAGATTGGAAATATCACGTATCCTAATCGTACTTGGGGTAATGTGGGTCTGAACACATTTTTTAAGACGAGCACAACAACAATTAAGGGTACAAAATGCCTACAGTATGCATGGAAAGAGGGGAAACTTGATGACGGTGGGACTGCACCAGCCTTTGACAGCGTCTTTGGAGCTGGACTGGCGAGCCACGCACCAAAGATTGCGCGTATAGTCGAATCGGTTTTAGGGGGGAAGGGTATGAGCTTTATTTACAGTCGATATGTAAAAGCTGGCGCAATTCCTATTGCTCTAGCTCTAGAAGCGCGTGGCTACTGTCGCTGTTTAGCCGATGGTACTCCAGCACCCCTTCTTAAACGGACTGGAGCCATAGCAGTAAAGGGTTACTATGTTTTACTTACAAGCGACCAAGAAGCATCACCAAACTTTAAGGGACTGTTGGACTATGCAACAACCTTTGCGAGTTCCGAAGAGGCCGATGGACGCAAGGTTAAAGTGATTATAGGTAGCACAGTGGCTAGCGAAGGACTGGATTTGAAATGTATACGTCAGCTGCATTTGCTGGACGGATGGTATCACTTGAATCGTATTGAGCAGATTACTGGACGCGGTGTACGTTTTTGCTCGCATACGCTTTTGCCGGTTGAAGAACGAAATTGTTTGGTCTATCTTCATGCAGTGAGTATTCCTGAATATGAAACATCTGACCTATATGCGTACAGGTTGGCGGTTCGTAAGGCTATACCCATTGGCGTAGTAACACGTTTAATGAAGATCAACGCCTGGGATTGCATGTTAAATGCCGACGCGATTACTCTAAAGGGGCTTTCGAAGACACGGTTTATCCGTGACTCGCATGGCAAGGTCACGGAGGAATACGAACTAAAAGACAAACCGTTTACAAGTTTCTGTGATTACGACGGAGAAGATGGTTCCTGTAAGCCTCTTGTTTGTGCCAGTAAACCTTTGGCTTTGGCAGACGTTGGGACCGATAAGAGTACCTATACCGAATTTGATTTCCGTCGCATGTTCCTAGAAAAACAGGCGCTGCTCGCTGGGATTTATAGTACTGAAACAGCAGAGCCTCTAGATAAAATCAAGACGATTGTCTACGGTGATATTCCTTGGAGTATTGGTGCCATTGGTTTACGCGAAGCATTGGGAACTATTCGTATAAGGCGCGAGGACGGTTTGTACGGAACACTTGTTTTGCAAAACGATTATATTGTATTTCAGCCAGATGGTGCAACAGATACAGCAATCCCTATGGCTTTACGGTATGGTCGTGCATATGGACGCCTACCTAGAACGGTGGCACCATCACGTGGGACAGTTATGGCATACGCTGCACCGATAGCTCTTGCAGCCGATGCGCCTGTAGCATCTGTAGCTGCTGCACCTGTTGTTCCCCAAAATGAATTATTCAAACGTGCTATGGATTCGTTACGTTTATGGCGCGCAAGTCTGCAGGAAATTCTTACAAAAGAAACTGGACCTATTACGATGCCTGTAGGGTTTAAGGAGGAAACATTCAATGGTCTTCGTTGGGTTTACCATCACTTCGCCGACTTAGAAGAAACCGTACCTATTGCTCTGAAATGGTGGGCTGATAATGTATGGACGATTGAAGAACGTGCAGCCGTTCTAAGTGAATTTGTTTCAAGAACAGAGATTGTAGGAGAGGAGGCAGAAATAGCAGCACTGTTCCGTCCTGTTGAACTGTTTGAAGGATCGATTAAGGGGTTTTTTGAATATAAGGACGGCGGAGTAAAAGCCCATTGTCTAATCGAAGGCGAAACAGTGCCTTCTGTATGTCCTACAAGTTTCTTATCTACGATTGAAAACCTCATTGGTAGGGCTGTGGACAGGCGAGCGGATACCGATGATGTGTTCGGCATGTTGGTCAACAAAAGCGGAAATAATGTATTTAAAACAGTTGACAAAACGGCAGGTAAGGTACTAAAACTCGAGGGAGCTGAGTGCGCAAACCAGAGTAATTTGAAGAACCATGAAGCACGTATAATGAATGTGCATAAGAAGATTAAGGCTGCATTTGCTGTGGATTCACAAATAGTAAAACTATTAGTTTCGGATGATGCTTCAAACGCAATTGAAGATAATAAGGTACGACAGAGCATTCAGGACGCTTTAAAGAAGTTGTACAATCCAAAAGTCAAGGCTGCTGAACCAGGACTACGGATTACACATATATCACATCTGAGCCTCAAACAAATCTGCCCCTATATGGAGTTTTTGTTGCGATGGATGGATATCCATCGTGTAGGTGGAAAACGCTGGTTCTTATCCTTGGTTGATGCCGTACGGGCGGGTGCAAAGATGGGCGAATAGGTTGCGTCCTGAACATAAAAAATGAATACTTACTATTTTAGCAAGATAAGTGTAAAGATGTTTCACACCGTATATCTGGATGAACGTGTAAGCATGAGCCCAACTGAAGTGAATATGATACGCTCGGTTGATGCTACGAAAGATATTTTATCTACCAAGCTTCGTGAGAAGTACGAAGGGAAGTGTAATGCGAACGGTCATGTTCGCCCCGGTTCCGTAGAGCTGCTTGCAAGAAGTATGGGTGTAGCCGAGAATGGGCAGTTTACTGGCCATTACCTCTTTGACTGTAAGGTCAAGTGCAGTGTCTTATATCCTACGGCTGGAACAGTAATTGACGCTCTAGTTCTGAAGGTTAACAAGATGGGAGCTTATGCTGTCTTTGAAGAGGCTATTCGTGTACTTTTGCCGCGTGATACCCATATTGGAAGCGCAGAGTTTGATGCAATTAAGGAGGGTACTACGATCAAGGTCCGCATCGACCGCAGCCGGTTTCAGACAAACGATGCTTTCATTATGGCCGTTGGTTCCCTGGTTACTGAGGCTGCCGAGGTAGCTCCTAACGCTCTGCCCGCTAACGCTCCGCGGTTGGAAACACCGGCCTAAAGAGTTGCGTTGAATAGAACTATGTCTACACCCGGTAAGTTATTACCAGAAGAATACGAACGTCGAAGGATTTTACATGACTCGCTAAAAGGTCTTACAAAGGCCGAATACGTAGAGGTTTTACGTCTTTTGAATAAACATGAAGAACCGTTTTCTGAAAATTTAAACGGTGTCTTTTTTAATGTATGCAATATATCACAAGCGACATTTGATTCACTAGAACTATTTTTGCGCTTTACTCAGTCCAATCGTCGTGATTTAGCTGATAGGGAGCGGTTCTTAAGCACTCTAGTCATCTCACAAGATCTAGTTCCTAAATAGAATGAGCATTGATTTGCGTCCTTATGGTTTGGATTGGTCTATAGATCCATCCAAACCCGGTGCTTTGATACCTATTAAACCAAGGGTATCACAAGTAAAAGAAATTGGTCAAACTGTCACGTTCACAAATGTGGATGGAACTATCAAGTCATATCCATTAGGAAAGCTTCTAGGCGAAGGCTCATTTGGCAAGACATATCTAGTTAATGGAGACATGGTAATAAAGAAGATAGAAGTACAAGGAGAACGAAATGAATTACAACAAGCTATACTTGAATTTATCATTCAATTACTTTGTATGAAAGAAACAGAATCTGAATCCTATACACATGATACTATAACCTTTACTGGGCCCTTTGTGCCTAAAGTTTACTTATTTGGTATGGACACGAGACATTTCTATATTGTTTCAGAAAAAATGGATATGACATTTGAACAATTATTAGAAGGTGTTACAGATAACGTGGTGTTAAAAGAACTAGTTATGCAGATTGCAAAAATTTTAGATGTTTTACAAAAAAAAGATTACTTCAGTCATCGTGACTTCAAAGGTGATAATATAATGGTGAAATTAAGTAAGGATGGACCTCAAGTAAAACTGATAGACTTCGGATTTTCCTGTATGAAATACCAGAATTTAGTTCTGAATTCTAATCCTGTCCCTAATTTGCTGTATGGCCCCTGCTACAATAAATCGCGTGATTTGAGTTCGATCTTTTATTATCTTTTGAAATACAGTTATTTGAATAAATATTCAAGTAGAGAATGTCCTATGCGTCATGTTATTGAAACATTGTTGCTAACAAAACCTGTGCCAAAAGAATGGCAAGAGCAGTATCCTCATTATAATCACAGAGTAGACACTAACCCAAATTTATATCCTGAAAATATTTACGAATTATTCAAGACCATGAAGGTCGAAAAAAAAGAATGTGGTACGATCGACCCGTCTTGGTCAAAATTTATTAAAGTCATTAATCCTAACGTATTAAACCATTTAAAACCTAATGAAATACTGAGCTTAGATGGTGCAGCTGTTTTGAATAGTGAATCATTACTTTCTCTTGAACAAGTCAAGGCTATTCGCTCGGCGAAGATGAAGAACCGTGGATTTACACAGTTTGCTCCGCAACGTCGAATTGCTACACCAATGGACGTTAACAAACCAAACTCATCTCTAATGATTGTTAATAGCAGAAGAAGGAAAGCAAGGAAGACAAGAAAAAACAAAACCCTACGTAAATGAACATACCATTCTTATTACTTGATATAACCATATTATTTATATCAAGTTATGTAATCACTTGGTTTTTTGCAGTTTATCTGCATTTAAATCCGCTCGAATTATTTATGATTTTTGCTGGGCTTAACTTTTTTAACTCTGTACTGCAAACGTATTTAATACCCTTCCGGTATGTTAACGAAGCACGCAAAGAACTCAGTTCTGTTCAGATATTTGGGTTTGCTATCTTTGGACTACTTACAGGTGTTACAAATCTAGGTATCTTAGCCTATCGGTTTGGGTTACCCGTAGCATTACTTATTGGAGCTGGTGGATTCTTTGTTGGTCCAATTGTATATGCTGCTTTATGGGCGGCTCTTAAGGAAAAAGTTGAGTATACTGATGGGTCTAAATCTGATAAGAAGATATCTACATAAATGGTTAATTGGACTACCTTATGTGCAGCAATTGCAAAGAATACGGAACGCGGATTTCATGTACATGAGCTTCTGTCTGAAGAAGGGGTTATTGAAAAGTTTAGGTTGCCAGCGCCTGGTCCTGTATTAAAGGAACCACTACCTATTCCTCCAAAGAATGATTTCGAAGACGATGACGAACTTCCGCCCCCTCCACCTCCTACAAAATCAATCGGTGTGGTTATGCCGTTGGTCTCTGATCCTGTGCCTATTGATGGGCGACGGGATAACCCGTTTGGGACAATGCTTTCGGTGCCTATGGCGGCAACCAAAGAAAAACCAAAGGCCCTCCCCCGTTTGACAAAGCAGGCAGTCGACCCTATTGTTGTAGGTATTGAACTAGTGGAACCATTATACATTGGTGCGCCGTTTAATAATAAGCATGCTATGGAAGTTGCGGCAGCGTTAGCTATCGAAGCGCAGATGAATGATCTCTATAAGACCGAAGGGGGTCGTAGTCGTGGATGGACAAAGTCTGGCTTAGATATCTGGATAAAGCCACGGTGTGCATCTGGCGGAAATCTCAAGGAACTTGACCGCGCGAAGGTTGGCTTTGCGTGGCAGCTACTGATGGACGATAAGGCAATGTCTTCCTTCTTAGACTTTGTTTGCGTAGCAAAGCGTATTCGTGTAGCGGTTTGGTTCGAAGAAACAAAGACAGTGTTGGTGTATCCTGCAGCTGATTTAAGTACAGCTCTAGATAATGAGTTTCCTTTGTACAATGTTGCAGCTTCAGGACATCTGATGATGGGGCCTAGAGACGGTAAGGAACTGTATGCTATTTGCTTAGCGAACAAATATACAGCGTTGCCACCTATTTCAGTAATGTCCTCTTTGAGTGGTCTGAAAATAGATGAACTTGAGAATGTCGGTAAAGCGCTCGGTATGTCATCTGTAGAGGGTAAAAAGGTTGAACGGGTTGCAGCTATTGCGGCCTACAAGTTACAAAAGCGCCTAGGAGTTTAGAAAAAATTGAAATATCCAGATCTTTCAAAAAGGATATTAGGGTTATTTCTTCCTTTTCCTTTCCAAAATGTCTGCTCTTTCCGTTGATACCTCTTCCTCTGGCCCTGTTGTGGCCGCCATGGAGCCGCGCATGATTACCGCCGAGGAGATCCTCGCCGAGCGTAAGGCGCTTCTTGCATCGGACCAGTACTGGCCCCATGACTACGACAGCCGGTGTGGTGTCTGGGTGTCCTGCGACTGCCCTAAGTGTCGTGACTACTATGACCCTACGGGCGAAGAGTCAGCTAAGTATCTGAACATGGAGTTCCCTAGCTGGTTTGACGGCCAGTCCGAGCGTCCCTCCTTCTTTGCCTTCTCGCCTTTGGCTCACCAGTCTTACTTCGCTCAGATTGAGGAAGGCTTTTACATTGGCAATGCTAAGAAGGCTGCAGTACTTGATGATGTCTGTCTAGTTCTAACACCGCCGCTGCCTCTACGTCCTAAGCGTATTCTCTATGTCGGCAAGTCGGCTTGGGACGAGTTCATCTTGTCTGATGACAAGACGTCCTGGAACCGCCGTACGTACGAGATGGGCCGCTTGGTTTGGTATGCGGCAGGCACCAATCCAGCGATCCCCTTTGCGGACCTGCCCTCTAAGCTAAAGGAGCTTTATGGCTAAAAACTGAATTACTATGACTTACTTATTTATTTTTTAATGTCCGAGGAGCGTATGCTAAAACAGTCCGAGTTTATCCTGAGTAAGATTCTAAAGAGTAAGTTATTTGATAAATACGGATTAACTCTTGTAGATTCGAACAAAGTGATTATTACTTCTTTAATGGGTGAGCTTCGCAATATTATTCTGGCTTTCTTCAAAGGCGGTATGTATTCTGTTAAAAAATGCGAACACTGTGGTACAACTGAATCGACCCAGTACGAACGTGCACATGATAAAGGTAAATCTCGCGGCGATGTAGCTCTTTTAGCTCTACATCGCATACGACCCGATGAAACTAAGCCTATACTGCAGAAAGACTTTATGAAGGCTTTTGTATATGAACATGCAACTATACCTTTATGGATATTGTGTAAACAATGTCACATAAAATACGATAAGGCAGATTAGAGAAAAACTGATACGTTTTTTGTTTGTTAGGAAAACTCTCAGCCTAAATAGAAGATGTCCCTCGAGCTCAAATCTGCAGAAGTTGCAGCTATTGACTCGTTATGGAAAGCATGGTCTACCAGTACTGATAGCGAATTAGAAGCAACTTTCAGGAAGCTGGACTATACAAACTTTCTAAACATAGTTAAGTACCTTCGCTCTCTGGGACTTACCGAATCGCCTCAGCCGCCCAAACTCAATATTCTGACCGCCTCAGGTCTACGGTTTAGTCTTGTAGGCTCCGGTGTTATCGAACAATACTGCAATGATAATACACTCAAGGGTAAGCCATTTCACGTTATTCTGAAGGAGAAGAAGGCCGCTGGCCCTGGTGGGTCTTCCGAAGCGGAACTCAAGGACTATGATGTCCGCATTAAAGTGCGCCGAGAAATCACTTTACCTGTGACAGACCAGCGCGTAGCAGAAGCACTCGGTAAATGGGCTATGCTGCCCAAGGCATTTCGTTATATCCAACGCTATAGCTTCACATCCTTGCATCACAAGGGTATTCAGTTTGATGCCTCCTTCGTACATGAGAATAAGAAGGACCGTCGTGGCAATTATGTACAGAGCACGACCTTTCTGGGAGCAGCAATTAACAAGCAACCCGTCCACTACGAGATGGAGGTTGAAGCTCTTACTGGTGCGTCACAGAAGTCACTTATGGTCGGCATTGCTCTGGTCCTCCGTGGCCTCCAGAAGTCCTATGTCCTTGTGCGCGAAACAGTAAAACAGTCCGTTGTCGAACTTTTGAAGACCCAGACAGGTGCAGGTAAGGATAAGTTTCCCGGTTCGCAACCTGTTACTCTCAATAAGAAACATATAGGTATTGAAAGCGACGCAGATACACCTAATCTACGTGCAGATGACTACAATGTGACAGATAAGGCCGATGGTCTACGTTGCCTCATGGTGGTTGCTAAGAATGGTCGCATTTACCTCGTGGACCGTAATCTGAATGTCTATGGCACAGACCGTCGTCTAGATGACCTACTTACGATTGAATGGGCAGGGGCTGTACTGGACGGTGAATGGGTTACACAAGACGCTGCTGGTGCGCCTGTATGCCGTTACTATGCGTTTGATATCTTTAACGGTCGGCGTGGTGAGGACGTGAGCGGCCGCCCGTTCCTCGTTCGTAGTGAAGTTGCAGTTAGCCGTCTAGCTGCAATGACAGAAACGATAGCGGTGCTGAATAACTCTGGTCATACTGTGGCAGATATTCCTTTGAAACACAGTCTGTCTATCTTTATGAAGTCCTTCCATACACCACTCGATACATCGGACCCTACAGGGATCTTTAAGGTGGCAGCTGATGTTCTGGACCGTCTGGCAAAGAACCCACCGTATCACACAGATGGTCTTATCTTCACACCAAATGCTGCGCCTCTCGCTAAGAACGTCAATACCTGGAAGCAGCAATTTAAATGGAAGCCAGCAACGATGAACTCTGTTGATTTCCTTGTCGTTGTGGAGAAGGAACGAGGTCTGGAAGGTAAGCCTACTGGTGTTGATCTTATTAGTACAAAGCTGAGAGAAGATACCAACCAAATTGTGCGCTTCAAGACTCTTAGACTCTTTGTGGGCTCCTCCGCAGATCCTGCGTTCGTAGATCCTCGTGCTACGGTACTTGAAAAGAAGCCTTACCCTGCCGGTATGGACCGTGCTGGTGGCGACTACCGCCCAGTTGAATTTGCGCCGCAACCACCAGATCCTATGGCGGCAATTTGCTATATTGCTATTAATGCAGGTGCTACTGACGCAGCCGGTGCTGCGCCAGGAGCACAGGCTTTGGATGCCCTAGACGATAGCATTTACACCGAGGAAACACACGATAGTATCCAGAACCGTAGTATCGTAGAGATGGTCTACGACCCTCTGAAACCTGCAGGATGGCGCTGGAAGCCTCTACGTGTTCGTTGGGATAAGACAGAGCAGTTTCAGCGTGGTATCATTGGTGGTACAGTCAATAGCGAACTAGTGGCGAACGATGTTTGGAATAGCATTCACGATCCCATCACGGAACTGATGATACGCACGGGAGCGGAGTCAGAAGTTTTGGCAGATGCGACGGCAGGGGCAGCTGCTGGTGCAAATGCGTATTACCAGCGTCGTGCATCACAGCGTGATATGTACAAGATCCGTGGACTTACCCAGTTCCACAACACCTATATCAAGGAAGATTTGCTACTTTCTCGTGTACTTACAGCGGGGTCAGCAGTAGCAGACTTATCTGTAGGCCAGGCTGGTGATATTCACAAGTGGCTACGGTCTCGCGTTGGATTTGTTATGGGCACGGATATTGCGCTCTCAGGATTAATAGATAACAAGAATGGCGCATACCGTCGTTATCTTGACCAGATGATCCAGCGTAAGGGAAATGTACCACCTATGGTCTTTATCCAGGCCGACAGCGGTCTACGGTTGAGCGATGGGTCTGCCGGCCAGACAGTAGTAGATCGTACAATTCTCCGTACTCTCTGGGGTGAGCACATTCCTGACGCACCGGCTCTCGTAGCAGATCTACGTGGCGTGGCTGCTCGTGGTTTTGATGTTGCAACGCTCATGTTTAGTCTTCATTACTTCTTTAAGGACTTGACGACCGTTGAAGGACTATTTCGTAATCTATCTGAGACGGTTAAGGTGGGTGGATATTTCGTAGGCTGCTGCTTCGACGGTCATACGGTTGCTGGTCTTCTCCGTGATACTCCTTTGGATGGAGTAAAGCGCGGCACTGAAGATGCCACTGACTTGTGGACGATTACGAAAAAGTACGAAGGTAACGATCTACCGGATAATGAGACAGGTTTAGGAAAGGCGATTGATGTAGGCTTTATCAGCATCGGTGAAGCGTATACTGAATATCTTGTTTCGTTCCCTTACCTACAGAGCCGTTTAAGTGAATTTGGATTTGAGCTTCTGAATACGGAGGAACAAGCAGGCCTAGGACTACTGCAGAGCACCAATATGTTTAAGGACTCGTTTGACATGGCGGCTGCATCAGGGCGTACATTCCCTATGTCATCTACAGTCAAGCAATTTAGTTTCCTTAACCGCTGGTTTATCTTCCGTCGTCGTTCTACTGGACGTTCGGCTATAGCACCGTCTGAAGCGGCTGCATCGGTCCTACCAGTTATAGTACCGTTGGCAGCTCCTGTAGAAGCTCCTCCTCAGATTGAGCTCCAAGAAGATATTGTACCACCCGCTGAGGGAGATATTGACACAGGTCTAGTCGTTGCGAACGGACCGGCTTACCAGTTCTACCACAAGTCAGCGGCAAAGGACGAATTAAAGATTGGCGATAAGAATTGGAAGCGGTATCTGAGCACTTTTGCGCCATTCACGTTTAAGGATCCAGCCAATCCTGCAATCACCTATTCATGTCTTGAAGCGGCCCTAGGCGCTGCAAAGTTTGCTGTAGCGTCCAACAAGCCTGAATTAGGTCCGCAGATCTTCTCTGAAGCGGGCTCTATTCACCAGAAGATTGAGGCCAGGAAGCGTGAACTTACTGGTGGCATACGTGCGCTCTCTGCTGAAGAAACTGCTATGTTTATGGAAGAGGAGGGTAACGCATACAAGGATGCGCTAAAGACAGCAGCGGTACGGAAGGTAGGTGCGACGATCAATGAAGAGACATGGGAGACTACAGTGGACCGTCTTGTCAGCGAATTTGTACGTCAGCGGTTCGAGGGCGATAAGCACTTTAAGGAGATACTTGAAGCGGTATCTTCTGTGCGTGGCCGCCTTGTGTACTACACAGCGGGTGGTAGTTCGGTTCTAAGTGGAGCCGTAAGGCCTGATGGTACAATTGAAGGAAAAAATGCATATGGTCGTGCTCTGATGAGGATTGTAGGGTTGCGTATGGACTAATTGATCCTATTTACCATATAGTGAACAGCCTGAGAAAGTAGTGACACCCACACTAGCCCAGATCCTGACTTATAATAAGCACAATACATAAAAGCAGGTACAAACAAAGCATAATACGGCCAGTTTGTCTTCAAGGTTTTTGTTGGCGCAAGCACAACTACAGGCGTGATCGGCTCTAGTTCCTTGAAATGCATTATCCGAGGATGCTGTTCAACATTCTTAGTAAATTCCTTCACCAGCGGAAGCACAATAGGGGTAAGACCCTGGGTCTTCATCATAGAACGCGTAAGAACCATTGTATATGAGTTTACACGTTCTAAAGGTTTTGTATGCTTCATTTTTTTGGGACAAATTTTATCACGTACAACGTCTGGATTGCTCTGTCTGGTTTGAAAAAATTGAAACATCCAGACGTCCATTGTCAAGTTGTCAGTTCAAAGCAAATAACACTTTGAACTACTGAAACGATTTCCTTCCTTTCTTTCCTTTCCTTTCATCCTCTCTTGAGAATGTCTTCCGTTATCGCCCCTATCGTCGTGAAGCGCGCCGGCCGCAAGCCCGGCGCCATGACGGCCGAGGCCAAGATCACTATGCTGATGAAGCGTGCCGCTACGCTGGCGGCTAAGGCCCCTAAGGTCGAGGTGCCCGTCGAGCCTAAGGTCAAGGCCGAGGCTGCGCCTAAGGACCGTAAGAAGCGCGCCCCCCTCAGCGATGAGGCCAAGAAGATCATGGCCGCTAAGCGTGCGGCTACACTGGCCGCTAAGGCCGCTAAGGCTGCCTCGGATGTCGAGACCGAGAAGGCTGAGCCCCCCGCTAACAACGAGGAGCCCATGGCCGAGAAGGCTGAGCCCCCCGCTAACAACGAGGAGGCGAAGGCCGAGCCCAAGAAGGAGCGCAAGCAGCGCGCCCCTATGACGGACGAGGCCAAGGCCGCTATGGCGGCTAAGCGCGCCGCTACGGTCGCTGCTAAGAAGGCAGCTGAGCAGCCTCTCCCTCCGTCTCCTGCTGACGAGGAGGCTGCAGCGTCCGTTACGCCCAAGGTACAGTTCGCTGAGGTGCTCGAGGCTCCGCCTGCACCCCAGAAGGCCGAGGCACCTATCTTCGTGGACGAGGTTGTCCCTGAGGCGACGATTGCCCGCACTCTCAACTTCGATGCTGCCTTGCCACCTCGCCCCAAGGGCCCTAAGCCGTCTAAGAAGGCAAAGGAGAAGGTCGCTAAGGTGGACGAGAGTTCTGCAGACGAGAGCTCTGGCACTGACGCGGGCAAGAAGCGCAAGCAGCGTGCGCCTATGACGGCCGAGGCGAAGGCCGCAATGGCGGCTAAGCGTGCCGCTACGATTGCGGCGAAGAAGGCTGCTCAGGCCTAGACCCAAAGATGAAAAACCACAAAAAACAAAAAACAAAATACAAAAAGTTTTTCATTCTGTGCCCGTCTGGATTTGTCCTTGATAATTGAAAAAATTGAAGCATCCAGACGGCCATTGACAAGTTATCAGTTCTAAGAAAAAACTCTTTGAACTACCTCCTTTCTAAAATGTCTTCCGTTGTTCATCCTCCGTTCCTGCCGAAGCGTATCGGCTGCAAGACTGGCCCCATGGCCCCAGAGAAGAAGGCCGCTATGCTTTTGAAGCGCTCAGCTACGCTCGCTAAGAAGAAGGCTGCAGTGGCAGCAAAGCTCAAACGAGACGCCGATGACCTGCGCTGGTACAATGGTTATTATGCCATGAACTATTAGAACTACAAAATTGAACAAACCTTTATTTTTTACCTGTGTTGTAATGGCGTGTTCAAAGAAAGGCGTATGTGATAAGGCATGTTTAGCCGATAAGTGCGACGAATGCTACAAGGAACTTCTACGGTGGAATGGCATAGAAGGTGTACTACGTTTAGAAATTGCGGAGACTGAGGATGGTATTGCTATAGCTGAAGAGAAACTGCATTGGAAAAAAGGACTTACTCCTAGCCAAAGAAAGGACTGGGAATACATACTATACGCTAAGCTGGTACCAAAGCTAGTGTTTCTAAAAAACCAGTTACGTGGCGAGTTATTTGAATATCCTGTTGGAAAAAATTGAATTGTGTTAAGGTTCAATGGTTGAAAGGTGGGCTGAGGCCTTATACTCACTATGAAATCGGGGCTACTTCTATATGCTGAGGTATATAGATAAAGTAGATATATCTGAGATTAGTTTATAATCTCCTGGAGAAAGGACAGAGACTTTACCCCAAGGTCGCATGATGTCATTTTTCAGTAAAAGCAAGGCGATGTCATTTTTCAGTACTGAAAAATAGACCCGAACTCCTAAGAATATATTTATATAAATAGGGAAAGATGCCACCAAAGCCATTGTTTAGAAGAAATTCATTAAAACTTCCTGCAGGCAAACAAATACAATGTTTATACGGTCCATTTAATGAAGGCACGAGTGTTCGTGATAATATCGATATGGCGCAGCGTATAATTTACTTTTATGGAAATAGGCCGCATATGCGCGTCGGTTTTTTTGATGGTGACGGTGATATTCAGATGAAGGATTCCGATAATAGGGAATGCACTGGAATGATATGTTTGTTTAATAAAGGTGTTAGTAATCATTTCATACCATACGTTAAGATAGGCGATATATGGTATAATGGCGATGATGAAATTGGATATTTAAGAAAAAGAGATGGACCGCCAACTAAAGACAGTAAATTCGTAGATGATAGAGGTACTCAAGTTTCGAGTTCTTTTATCAAGTCCGCTCTTGTATTTTATTATGATACTACAGCAATACAACATCCTAGAACTAACGAGGATTGGAGTGGCAGGCTTGTTTTTGGACAATTAGGTACATCGTGTGGTCCTGACGCAATACAAACAGTCTTGATGTTTGCGGATGGATATTATGAACGCTTTAATTTAGAAATTTACAATAACATAAAACTGGACCCCAGATTTAGTTTTGAAGGAGTTACAGAAAATCCTTATGTGAAAGGAGAACTACAGGAACAAAAAACTATACTATTAGATCAAATCGTTAACTATAGTATTAGAAAAGATACAGTAGATCCAGTATCTACAAACTTTTTACTCTATATGTTTATTCGGTATTATGCGATTGATACGTCCCCAGCACTAGAGTTCACCCCAGAAAATAATACTGCTCGTTACGGTGTCCCTGAAAGCAACGCAAAAGCGTATTATAATGCATTAGAATACATTAAAACTCATAATGAAACTAATAGTAATTATAATACGTCTTGGGCATTTATTAAATCCTTTGGGAAATTGTATCCTGACTGGCTTCCTCCGTCCTATCATGTAAAAAAGGAGTTTGAAAGACTTTTAAGAAAAGTGTATTTTCTTTATGATAAAAAGCCATCTGCAGATGTTCTGCTGGCACGCGTTCTTTTTTTTATCTATGTGAATTTACATGTAGACAAGGATGAGACATTACAAACTAAAAAGATGAAAAAATATCATGAAGTATTTAATAAGTATGGAGAAGAGTATAAGGAAGAGCAAGAAGGCAATATAAACTATAGTTTTGAAAAGAAATCGTATAGAATCCTACTGGAACTATATAAATTTTTTGAAGATAATTGGAGTATAATAATGGAAAATTTAGATAGCTTTCAAGATGTATATAATAAAACTTTAAAATCACAAGAAGGCGGTAAGACGCGTAAGGCTAAGCGGAAGTAATTTTACTGTACGTCATCTGTATACTTTCGTACAGTTATTAAAAAAATTGACAGGTGGTTGGTCCATTGATTGAATTGTGGGGGTAAACGCTAGTGCTGATCACACTGGCTGAAAAAGAAGCCACGACCAAAAATCCCTGGTCTATGAGGCTCTTTTTCAGTTTACCCATGTTGCACCAAGAAGCTCCATCCAGCCCTCAATATCCTCCTTTCTTAATCTACCAACAGGTACACCAGGAAGGTCCCCATGTCTTCTGCGATAGATGATATCCATGAACTCATAGCTATTACGTATTAAACGCAAAAACTGTTTTTTCGTATGAATGTTATCCATGCGAAAACCGTCTCTTTCCAGGTATATTTTACGCCATCTAGGCATCTTTATATCAATCCGGATGATAAGTATTTAGACCCTTAACTTGTTCTTTGCGGTCTTATACCTTTTTTCAGCTTTCACTACTTTCTTAAAAAGACGCATATGTCCTTTGATATCTGACGGATGATTACTATTATGCTTACGTTCTACTCTTACAGCTGCATTCCATTCTTTATCTAATCTGCGGACGAGTGCTTTTAGTTTCCTAGTTTGCATTCTATAAACGCAGTATGTTTTCCTTTTACGCCATCTTGATGTTTCCGTACACATCTGGAAAAAATTGAAGCGTGTTGGGCCGTCATCTGGATTGTCAGGGTGGTTGGAGAGCAACTATCCTGGGTAAATCCCCTAATATCCAGTCATTTGCCTAGGCGTGGCTGGCTGAAAAAGAGATAGAGACTACTAAATGTCATAGTGGGCGGTCCTAGCGAAAGCAAAGACCAACTATGGCGGCCCGTCTCGTGGACCCTCTTTTTCAGTTAAATAAAGATAGGTCTCTCTCTCCTCGTATACTGTAACAACCCACGTTCTTCCTTTGACGTTCTGTAATAGTGACGGTAACATTCAATGGGATCTTCACTAATCCTATACTGTTGGTCCATAGCGATTGCAAATGTCTGTAATGGCAAGTCTGGAATTGAGGGCTTATTGTTTAGAAGCCACCGTACATGTTCGGAGCAGCTGTGTTTCTTACAATATCTAAATTCATATTCGTTGCCAATTTGGGCCGCAAGCTGGGCCGCCCATTCGTAGTTGGCAGTGGATGCACGTATCCACTTCGTACACGGATGATGCAGATGGACTGGACGGTAGCCTTGGTCTACTGCATTTTTCATCTTGGGCGCAGTAAGCATGGAGGGTGGAAGAGTGAGCAGCTTCTGTGCCCGGCTGATAGCTACAGCTGACTTATTGTTGAGTAGTTCTGGGTAGTTTGCTACCCAATGTGCGGAATAGAGCATCTGGCAGGCCTCAAGAATCATCTTGACAACATGCTTATCGGCATGGGCCTGCGCAGCTTCCTTGGGGTCTGCGGAAAGAATAAAGAGGTTCATTTTGGGCTCAGGGGTTATCCTACCTGGACAGCAAGGTTTCAAATTTTTTTATAACGATTGAGTAGAAATGCCCAACGTAAAAAACGCCGCCCGCGATGTACGAGCGGTATGCAAAGCGATGCCCCGTAATGCGTTCAACACCTTAAAGAAGAACAGAAACGGCAACCGTAATAGCCAGTGGTCGGATGTAGAGCGCCAGTTCAAGACTGACTGCGATATGGCTCAGCGCATTATTTTAACTCCTTCTCCCCAAAATTCTTTGCTGCAGCAAATCGACCCGGTGTACACAGAAGATGTATACCAGCGTGCCATGGAGAATATTGGTAAACCGGCATCGTGCTTACCTCTGAAGTCGTTTACACCGCATTGCGCAAATGGATCTAAGGCACCCGAACCTGAATATCTATCACCTATAAATGGTCAGCCTATTCAACGGTTCCCTGGAATGCGTAAGGGAAGAAAATCTCGCAAGAGTCGCAAGAGTCGCAAGAACCGTAGATAAATATCAAAGTACAAGATCTGAGGTTTCCTACATAAAATTAATGTAATCGATCAAATTAGAAGAATGGCCTTAAATTTAGTTAGAGGTCTACCCGAGGATTTTGCTGCGGATGCTTCTATTATAGCTAATTGGTACGATAAAGCATCTGACCGAATTCGTAATCCTGTTCAATTAAAAGGGTTCAATGAAACGCCACGTAAGATCCTGACTTTTTTGAATGAACAAATGATTGCTATAGACGTGCCCAATGGTGATATTGAGCTTTTTATTAATCGGGCTCGTGACCATGTAAGTAAAAATCCAGAACTTAACAAGGATTCTGATAATTTAACTGCATTTTTAGAATTTTATTTAAAATCTGGAGATTATTATTTAGTGTTTTCTCGTGGACATTCGATACTTGATTTGTTTTTAGGAAAGCCTATAGAGTTTGGTAAAGAGAACGATCTTTCCTTTGCCGTCTTTTCGCAGCATTTTATACCTTATCAGGAATTGTTAGCTTCTATAAATTTTTCAAAGTTCTTTTATTTGGGCCTAAATGATGATAAGATGTATCAACGTTTTCGTCGTCCTTCCAAAACCATTTGGAAAGATCTTTTAAATACAGAGGAAAGCAAGAACATAACACCTTATGTTTTTTTGAAACATCTAAATGACATATTTGATAAAAAGACAATTGCCAACTTAGAACTTGCCCTAGCTAAGGCTGAAGAAACAGCGGACTCGAAGCCTTCGCAGTTCAGATATTCTTTGGCAAAGGAACTTGTATTTATCAAAATTGTGTTATTAATGATAGAGCATTTACAGAAGTATATAGATTTACAGTACTATGTATCAGCTGATAGTTCAGTTCTAGATCTAGTAGATCCATTGGTAGATATGCTTCTAAATTACCATAAGTTGTTTAGTTTTATTTCCTCGGAAATTTTAATAGAAAGCTACGGTTCGGCGTATAATTATATAAATAGTTTCCAATCTAAAGAAAATAAGTTAAAAGCGCTTGAACTCTTCTTTAAAAAACTTGAAAAATGCAAGGAACAAACTAAGGAAAGAGAGTACAAAACGCAAGCTGAATTTTGGGACGATTTTGATTTATACTCTATTGATCCAGAATTTGAGCGTACTAATGATTTTAGAAGCTATAAATACCGTAGTGACTTTCCTATGGGCATTCGTAAAATTGGTATCTTTACAATTGATAATACTATTATTTCAGAAATAGATACTATTCTTGCTGAAAAAAGTTTCCCATTTTCATATTTAATACGGTATTTTAAAAATCCATCAACGAGTATTAAACTGAATTATTTCTTTAACCAAATTAAGTCTACACTTGGATACAATTTAAACAATTCTAATTCCGAATCTCGCGAAAAGTTTAAGAAGGTAATCAAAGAAGAAGAGGATAAATTATATAGATACGATAATCCCAAACCGTACGAAGATGAATTTGAGCAGCGTTGGGCAGAAGAGGTTCCCAAGCCACTTTTAGCCAAAGATTTAACTCCTGATAAGGAAGGAACAAGTATAGATAAATTTGTAAGCGCTTTATCTCGCTTTAGAGGATTTCCATTTGTTGATAAATATCTAAAAGATATTGAGGCGATCAAGACAAATCCAAAAGTGAATAAAGCAGCTGACTATATGGCTATCATGGAAAGATATGTAAATGATCGTTCTCGGCTCCTTACATTGCGTGGATTACTAGATACAACAATCAAAACAGTGAACACTGATATAATTATTGATGCCACATTTAAAATTCCGTCAGAACTTTATGTATGTAGTAGCCTTTTGAACCAAAATAAACTTTTACAAATTTTACCCTATGGTAAAACGCCTGCAGCCCCCACGACTGCAAAGGACAGTGACAGTGACGACATTACAATACAGATAAAACCTTATGATCTGCATGTATATGATGGGATGCCTTGTTATTTTAATAGCGATAAGGTTTATTATGAAGAAGCGGAATATGACGGAACGGAGTCTAACGGAACGAAATTTGAAGGTATTAAAACTTTATTTATTGAAGTTGATACAGCATTTGTATGCTGTGTTAAACTAGATGGAACCGAGATACTCATACACGAAATTTCGCTAAATACAAATACTGCTAATAAAATTAATTCTGTAAAACCATCTAATGCAAGCGATTTTAAAGGAGCCGATCGTACGTTCCGTTTTGCAAAACAGGGCAATACTATGTTTATCTTGGCTTCAAAACAAGGAGAAGTACCTGTTTTATGGAAATATGATTATAAAGGAACTACTGCTCCTGAAAAATTCATAGAGTTTCCAAACCTCAAGACATTTGGGCAATTTACTCTTTTAGCTACACCTTACTTCCTTTTTGTAAGTTATTATGATGGCAATTCTAGTAAAATTTTACATGTATATGCAGAAGGTAATGAAAAGCGTGTACATAAGGTAGCTGAAGTAGGAAATACCTTCCAAACAAAACGCATGATATTTGATGAAGTGAATAAACTTCTTATACTTATTGATGGGCGTTCTAATCAACCTAAGTTTATCAGACTTGATGAGATTGCTATCCATCCTCCCCTAATACAGCCCAAATTACCAGCGGTTACTCAAGATAAGGCCACAAATCAAACAGCAATTACAAAGTGGTGGAATGAGATGTCTGCAGATAGTTTATTTACAGACAAACTCAAGGAGTACAAACGAGCAATGAAGATGGTACAATCATGTATTGGATCTATCTACACTGAAACATTAGTAATTCTAGATACTATGAATGAAAATAATGAATTTACAGAGCAAATGTTCAAAAATATTTATTTGCCTATGTTAATAGAGTGGTATACTTATTGTGATCCTACTAAGGTTCAACAAGTAGTAGGAGGTTCACAAAGAGGTGGTGGTATGTCGGCATTGGTAAATAATTTCATAAATATTTCTTCAAAGGATAACAGAATGAAGGAAAATCTCCGTCTAATCGCGAATAATCCTCACAGAGATTATAGAGGGCTAGTACAGCATTATCAGGATACTCTTCCTGAACTTCATATTGAACGTGCATTACGTCGTTAAAGAACTTTTCTTTTTTAGTTAAGAACTCAATGAGATATTAACTAAAAAGACTATACACGCTTATTCGTTTTCAGGAGGGGGTTTTCCAAATGGCGGCGCATTTCCTGAATAACCTCCTGGCTCTTCTTCATTGCCCAGCGCGTCTGCGAAATCCTCTTCTGGCTCATTTTCGTCTGCGTCCGCTACAGGGGCCGCTGCAGCGGCAGCAGCTGCTCGCGCCTTTAAACTATCAGACGGAGCCGTAGCAGAACCAGGCAAAGCACCAGGCACCGCCGCGGCAGGAGAAGCAGCAGGCAAAGCACCAGGCACCGCCGCGGCAGGCGAAGCAGCAGGCAAAGCAGCAGGCGAAGCAGCAGGCAAAGCACCAGGCACCGCCGCGGCAGACGCAGCAGCCACCGCCCCTTGTCCTGATTTCCGTATAGAATTCATAGCCTCACTAAATACATAAAAATCAAAAGCATTTATCTCTCCTTTGCTTTCTATGAATAGACGATCTTCATACTCAATGGAAGGGCGTTGTACAAGATCAGTCGCGATTTCGAACCCATAAGTTCTATTATTAATTGTTTGTTCCAAAGCGAATAAATCGTCATCTTCAGTGAAATAATAAGGATTACCTTTATATTTTTGTACTCTATTAACGGCATTAATTTTGGTAGTTGTTTGTTGGTCCACACCAAGTCCCGCTGGAAGACTATTAAACCACTTCTCAAAAGAAGGTGATTGTATCCTCGGAAAATGCCTTGGTTTTCCAATAGGTTTATCCGAAACTGTTTTTTCATCAGTTGGCTGAGCATCAGCAGGAAGATTAGTCACCTGATCGAACGAAGTATACTTAACTAAAGACCCTGTTCTCCACATTGATTGTTCTACGTTCAAAAACAGAATTGGGTTACCAGGTTTAGCACCTTCATATCCTACAATATTTGTACCATCCATGCGTATAAAAATGTTTTTAGGATTAATGTCCAAGTGCAGAAATCCGCCGATATGGAGCGTTTTAACCGCTTCAGTTAGTTTACCTTTTAAGTAATTTTTTTCTTCAGTAGTTATTCCATTAAAAATGAGCTTTTCAAGTGTTAATCCTGAAAAATGTTCAAAGCACTCCACTGCAGTTAAATCAGATGCTTGAACGCCGCTTACAACTCCTGCAGCATTTGCCGCTTCTCTAGGTATACTCGATGGCCCCCCACCCAACGCTTTCTTAATTAGTCCACCTACATTCGCAATAAATCCAAATAGGCCAGTACTAGATGCTTCAAGAGGCATAGAACCAATAAATACAGGGAAATACTTTTGTAGGTCCTTATTTTGCCATATATTCATATGATGAACTGCAGTTTTAGTAGTGTCATCACCACTTATTTTAACTATAAACTTTGGGTCTGTATTTTTACTAAAATATAATATTTTTTTATCAAATTGACACATATCAGAAATAATAGTATACTCACTATTCCATTGCCTGAATTGTTCTGTTTCAACGATTTGTTTCAATTGATTTACTTTATCAATTACAAAATCTTTATTTTGCGTAGTCAGTTCCTTTATTTTTTCTTTGTAATCAGGTAATTGAATAGTTGAAAACGCAGCGTCAAATGTATTTTTACCAAGAAGATTAGTATATACTAACGCTAAAATCTCAAAAAAAGCACATCCATGAGCATCTAGCAAAGTCTTATTTTTAAATTCTCCTAATGTTTTAATAATAACCGACAATGTATTACTAGCCTTGAACGCCTTATTAAGTACAACTTCATCATTAAGTTTATAAAGGCCTTCAAAAACGGTCGGATCTTTTTCACTTATATGCTTTGTTCCTTTTACAAGTAAACCATGTAATAACTCTTCAGGAGTGTCTGGTAAATACGTCCTCCGTATGGCTAAATACAGCAAAGGTCTGAACGAATCCTCGAGGTGTAATTTAACCATTTCCCTCTCTTGAGCATTTCTCTTATCTTCTTCGCTTAGTCCTGAGGATTGAATAACTTTTTTATCAATCTTCTCAAGTTCAGACAATAATGTTATACTCTTTTCTTCCCATTGATTAAAAAGTTTTAAGTGTGCGGCATCTAATTCAGATATTGCGCTCATTCTAAATTATATAGATATTTATTAAAGATGTCAGCACCCGCATCAGCAGCAGCTCCCACGAACGTGGCTGCAGAAGAATCAATAAAGAAGAGCCTTCAAAGTATTCTAGAAAGTCAGAAAGCTATGCTCAAAACTATTTTCCCGACATCGGAAGAAGAACCTAATCCTGAATATGAAGAAGCTGTGAAAAAATTAGCAGAGGCATTAGGTATTCAAGCTGGAGGTTACTTAGTTACTAAGAGAAGGGTATCCCGGAAGATATCTAGGCGTTATCGTAAAAGAAATTCACGCAAGAATTAACTCATAGTAAAGTAAGAATGCCTCCACGTTCAGCGGCTCAAAGGAGAAAAGATAGACAAAAAAAATTATCTGAATTTAAGAAACGTCTACAAGCAGCTAAAATCAAGAAAGCCTCACGATTCAAAGAAGTTGTTCAGCTATCTTCAACAGCATCTGTTGCCTTTAAAAACGCTTCCGAGATGGATGCTTTATTTGCGTCAGGTCTTGAATTAGCTGCACAGCAACATGCTGAACTGGATAGAGCAGGAGCTGAAATGTCTCAAAGTCGGGCTGTTGCAGGTGTCGAAGAAAGCGTACAATCAGCAGCAACCGGACTCGCAATAAGCATGTTAGATAATTCGCAAAGACAAATGGATGCAGTACTAGAAATGGGTGACGTGTTAAATGATGCGCGAGCAGCAATTGTAGCACAAATGGCTGCTGACAATGCTGCCTTAGTCGCTCAATTAAAAAAGGGAGCGTCTAACGTATCAGCTCAGAAAGCGGCTGATCTAGCAAGCTTAGCAGCACAACAACAAGGATTTGTTGCTCAGGAAGCACAACTAAATGCTGATATAGCAAAAGCAGAACAAGCTAATAATGCAGCAGAAGTTGCGCGTTTGAGAGCGGAAGCAGAAACTGTGCGCGCGGCGGCGGCCGCTGGCTTAGCAGGAGCTAATGCTTCACTACAACGTGGCCTTGATGCTGTCATTCAAAGCCAACAAGGTCTTTTAAGTCTTATTTCTGAAATTCAGCAGCTAGCGCAAAATCTAAGCGACAACCTTCAAACAGCTACAGAAGAAATTAACCTTTTAATTGATAAGTTGCGTTCGAAATTTCCTGATAAGTTTCCTCCATCCCCCCCCTTTTATCTTTACTATTGTGAATCATGTCAAAGTGGAAACGATCAAGATAGAGGTATTCTAGCAGGCCCACCCTATAGAGGACTTGGATGTGCCGCTGAAACTATGATGATACCATGGCTTGATGATGCGCAGAAAAGAAAAACAAGCTCACCGCCAAACATGCTTTGTTTTAAAGTACCTTCATTTGAAGAATGTTTAACACGAAAATTATCTATAGCTGGCGTTATTATGGGTTTGCCTCCAGTGCAGTGGACAGGACGAACCCGCGGTCGGACGCCGGTAGATGTTGGATCTGGTCCGAACCATGATAGATGGGATGGCAAAGAAGGTGAAGGCGTATTACGAAAGGTCATACTTCAAAACGGAAGATCGTTACCAGCACAAGCATTGAAAAAGGCGATGCAGGAATGCCTAATTGAAGTAACAGAGCAGATGAAAAAACAATTAGGTGGTGGCCCGTAGAGCCCGGCAATATTATTTTTAATAGAAAAATACTTACTTTCTATTAAAAATTATTAACTACTGATAGAGATGGCGGATAATTCTGTCGGCCAAATAATGGTAAATAGACTTCTACATGAACAAAAAACAGATGCTGACTATCTAAAGTCATCTGAAGAAAAGAGGCGTCTTGAAAAGAGTTTTGATAAAGTAGGTCGCGTTATGAAAGATGGGTTCAAAGAAGTTGCAAGAGCTCAAAACGCTGTATATAAACAAAATGAAGATATTATTAAGCAAGCTACTCTGAAAATCAAACAATTAAAGGAAATGTTCATGTTTACAAGTGCAGATAATATGAATACATTACTAATGATAATTAGTGATACTAATAAGCAGCTAGTAAGACAAGAACAGGCCAATTCTCTCCAACTGTTTGCACATTTACAGGAACTACAGAAAAAACGTGTAGTATCTCTTATGAAATATTTAGAAATTATAGGGTACGGCCAAAACGAACAAAAAGCTATCTCTGAGCAGGAACAATACAATCTAAAAGTAGAAATCGATAAGGGATTTAAGTTATTGGTAGATACATTTAATACTAAGTTTGCTGTAATACAGAATAACTTTAATAAAATTACTGATAAACTAAACGAGATAAAAACAAAACTTGAAGAAGTTAATAAAAGTGTATCAGAATTACCTCAAAAACTAGAACCTAAGTTTGTTAAAATACATGAAGATATAGATAAACTGACAGCGAAAATTGGGGAATGTTGCGGAAAAAGTGGTTCAAGTCCTGGTGTAGGTCCTCTTGGTGCGCCTGGTGCTCCTGGGCCAGGTGCTCCTGGGCCTGGTGCTGGTGGTATAGTTGGAGTAGTTGGACAGATTTTTAACGCACTAGGCCAACGCTTTGGCGCTGCTCCTGCACCTCAAGTGCGCCAGAGCAGGAGAAGGCAAGCAAATCCTGCTGCGCCTCGCGCATCTCGAGCGCCTCGCGCATCTCGAGCGCCTCGCGCGAGGCCTCAGGCAGCACCGCAATCTGGATACCAAGCAAATGCTGCAGCTCAGAGAGCGGCGGCCGATGCAGCTCGCGAGCAACGTCAATTAGCTCGTGCTGCAGCGGCGGCGGGTACAGGTCCGTAACAATCCTAATAAATTAACTTCATTCTTATTAGAATGACTCGTGCTACATATCGTAGGACAAGTGATACAAACCCAAATAGAAGAAGAACTTATAAACACAGTGCTGGTTCAATCCTTATGTCTCCGGATAAGCAAGGTGAAGTTAGTAACATACATTTTGATAATCCTTCCGATATTGAATCTAAACTGAACGATCCTACGTTTTTTGCTCGATTTTTATATGGTTTAGGTAGTTTTTTGTCCTATAAAGAAGAGCTTGCTAATAAGCGTCTCAGTAATCTGAATGACGAACTTGCCAAATTGGATGATGAATTTAATAATGTGATTGAAAACTTCAAAAGTGTCTTAGGCGAAAGCGGCGAAGATGAGAAGAGTATGCGTGGCTCCCTACAGGAAGCCGTGCAGAAAACATTATCGGAGAATTATGAATCTAAGTATAATGAATTCATTGCTAAAAAACAGTCATACAAAATGGTATTACAGTTTATTCAAAATCGTCGCGCATATATCGTTTATGACTTAGGAAGTGCCAAGCCCGGTGCGGCAATAAAAAAGTCTATTATTGACCGCGCAAAAATTATTTATGGTCTTTACCGTGGTGATAAATATAAGGATATACGTATAAAGGTCTTCGACTTATTAAATACGTTAACCTACTCATCAGCATCGTTAAAGAGCAGCTTCCAATTAAATTTAGTCGTTACAGGTCCAGCGGGTTCTGGTAAGACAACAATCGCTCGTGAATTATCGAAGTGGTACAGTGAATTAGGTTTGTTTACATCCGATGGTTTTAATGAAAATCCAGATATTGCCTTTTCTGAGAGTGGTCGTACCAATTTTATTGGTCAATACACAGGCCAAACAGCACCCAAAACACTCCTTGTCCTGTTCTCGAATATTGAAAAGACATTATTTATGGACGAAGCGTATAGCATTGCTGGATGTAATTTTGATAGAACTACAGGTAAAATAGAACCTGATGCATATGGCGAGGAGTTTATTTCAGAATTGCTTCGATTTATGAACGACCATAAGGGTATGTCTGCTATTATTGTAGCAGGATACAAAAACCTTATGATTAAATGCTTTATGGAACGTAACGAAGGTTTGCCGCGTCGCTTTCCAACAGCGATTGATTTACCCTTATCTTCGACAGACGAGTTATTTAATATTTTCTTAAAAATTGTTGTTGAGAAAAGTTATGAGGGTGCTTCTCAGTATAATAAGAGTTTAGAAAATGAAAAGAAGAAGTTAAATAATTTAAAGAAGCTCGAAGATGATCCTGCTATATTAACATCGTTAAACGAAAATATTGATGCAATACAAGCAAAGCTTAAAACGTATGATGATCGTATTAAAGACATTAAAATGCAGAAAATTAAGTTTTATTGTATTATGAAGCCAACCTTCATGATGCTCCATATGGATACAAGTTTCCCTGCAGTTGAATTACTTCGTAAGTATTTGCTTATGGTACAACTACGTATACAGTATGAAGGAGATACAGATGTTGAAATAGATAATGTTTACTCCTATACGATAGTTACGCAGGTTTTAATTTGCCTGTTAGAAACACAATTGCAGCGCAATATTTTACGTAGACATTTTTATGCTGATGTCTTTTCTCTAGAGGATGCTAATTTATCACTCTTTAAAGCCCAAGCAGGCGAGATGGGCCTGATTGCGGATTTATGTACTAAGACAATTGGAGCTGAAGCAGCATTACGTGATGCCAACGCCGCAGGAGAACTACAGAAGACGGTTAGCATTGAGGAAGAAATGAACTTGATGAATACGTATTTCTATGATAAGGGGTTTGAACTAAAACTGTATCAACAACATATACCTCAGAGAGGAGGAGATAATAATGAAAATTATTTATTTCAGCGGGGCATAAAAGGTAATAAAAAAGGGCTAGAGGAATGGGCGGCGCGAAGGCGGAGGGCGGAAAGAGAGAAATCAGAAGCGGCCACGGCGGCGGAAGCGTTGGCAGAAAGAGAGAAATCAGAAGCGGCCGCGGCGGCAGCGGCGGCGGCAGAAGCTGAAGCAATAAAAGAGGCAGAATCGTCAGGGGCAATAAAGGCGGTGGAAGAAGCAGCCGCCCAGCGCGCGCCGTACGACGAAATAGAACAACGTATTAAACAAAGAAATCAACAAAACAAAGAGTTACGAAATGTACGTGTTGAAGCAGCCGAACGTTATAGAGAAAAAAAACAAGCTAACAATTCAGTAGTAGAACCTGCCACGCCCAAAGCACAATCTACAAAATACTATATGGAAGTTATCAAACGTGGTAAGGATTTAGCAGAATTTCAAGAAAAAATAAATAAATTTTTAAGTCTAGAAGATCTGTTTAAGAATTTACCTGGCGCTGTTCAAGCATCTTTGAACCCACAAGCTGTTTCTCCCCTACCTTCTACTCCTCCAGAAAAGAGTAAGGAAAAAACAAAGTATGAACTTGAACTGGAGAGGAAAAAACAAGATGCTACAGATAGTCTTGCTGACTTATTTATTGATAAGAAACTTGAAAAAATAGCTCAAACTGCAGAAGATCCTGTTGCCTATTTCGAATCCGCAAAGAATGTTATTGACAAACTAAAACTACCTGAGAAGACTGAACAAAAAACAACTGGTCTAAAAGGTAGTTCAGATTCTCTACCCTCTCTTTCAGCTTTATTCAAGATGCTACATGAGAAGGATAAAAGGGACGAACTTATTAGGCATATGGTTAATATTTACTTTAGAAAGAACAGTCCGCGCTATATAAATAGTTTACTTGACAAAATACCTACAGAATTCCCAATCCATTTAGAACGCACTGAGCTAGAATTTGAAAGTAAGGAAATGAATAACCAAAGTCTGCATTATAATAAGGTACTAAATAAAGTAATAGAATATAATAATAATATATTTAAAAACTTACCAGCACCTTCTTTAAACAATTCTAAGATGAAAATGATACAAGATGCAAGCCTTACACCCTTACAGAAGACAACCTTAACCGCTGATATTTTATGGGAAGATATAGGTATTTTTTAATTGATACTTTAAGATAGGAGACACAATGGATATTGAATATTTAAAAGAGTTATCACGCGATTTTTTGACCCCTCCGGCAGCTTTAACGGCTCAACCAGCGGTAATAGGTAAAACTATTACTCGTCCTATTAGTCCTCCAACGGCCCTTTATACAGCTAAAGAAGTCAAAGCAGACGATCTTAAAAAAACGTTGACGAATTGTAATGTAAATGGAGAATTTAATACAGATTGTTTTTACCACCGTATAGGTTTGTTAAATTATGATTTAGAAAAACTGACTACAACGACTGATGCACAAATCAACACTATTCTAAAAGCAAAGGGTGTTCTGAAAGAACCAACAGCTCCGACACCTCCTGTTGCAGCTGCACCAGTGGCTCAAGCGGCTCCTGCAGTAGCTCCAGCGGCTCCTGCAGTAGCTCCAGCGGCTGCTGCAGCTGCACCTATTGTGGCTCAAGCGGCTGCTGCAGCTGCACCTATAGTGGCTCAAGAGAATCCAGCGGCTGCTGCAGTACCTTCAGCGGATCCTCAAAGAGCTACAAGATCAGCTCGACAACGGCGTAATCGTACTTTTAAGAAACGGAAAGCAAGTTTCAGAAAAAATTGAAATGTGTGCATTACCAAATGTAAAAGATGTGGGTTATATCATATAGTCCACATCTTCTTTCCTTCCTTTCTCTCGTACAAGATGTCCCTTCCACTTCCGCACGAGTCCAACAGCATCGTCTTCTCGCAGTACCTCGACGCGCAGGCGCGCCGCCCGCTGTGGCTCACGTGGTCTACGGTCAACAAGCGGGAGCGCTACTGCGAAGAGCCTGATTGCTCCGCGGTTGCGTATGCATCCTTGGGGAACCGTTGTGAGGCGCACTACCATGCGTACATCGTACAGGGCCGCGTTGCGCAGCTGCCGCGCCTATTGGAGGAGCGCAACGTTGAGCTCCTACAGCGTGAATATGAATTGAACCACGAGCACCGCTGCTCTGGTGACTTTGACTACGACCTTGGCCATGTCGTCTGTGACTTTGCGGACGAGGCAGACTGTCCGCAGTACAAGCCAACAGCTGCCCATGGCGCACTCGTAGTCGGCCGCTGGTCTGCACATGTTGCCGCACTTACCCAGTGCCGCCACTGTCATACCAGGAATACCGAGCTTCGCCATGACCCTGTGGGCGATGCCTACTTCCTGGACTGCACGGCCTGCGGCGGCTGCCACAGAGTTGACAAGGCGCTTCTAGACGCTATTCCTCCAGCCGCTCCCTTGCGCTCTTGCGCAGATTGCGGCCATGTACCTGAGGACGGTCACTTTCCCTGCTATCGCGGGAATGACGCACTCTGTGCGGACTGTGAGGAGAATGCATACGGCCCGCCAGAGTATGAGGACTGGCGTGAGCGTACAGGCCGCTGCGGGACGTGTGACCTGTTCTACGACCTCCACTGTTCCTCAGATAGGCGTGACCTCTGCTATAGGTGCAAGCCGTCATCTCTAGGTGGTCTTGCGAGCCCAAAGGCTAAGGCTGGTGCGAGCAGCCGCACGTCTGTATCCTATGAGGAGGATGACGATGGCTCTGAGTGTCCAGGATGCGGTTGCAATCTCCGTGGCGGCCTAGCTGCTAATGGATACTGCGTCGTCTGCTGGCAGGAGAAGTTCGAGTGAATACAAAACAAAACACAAAACACAAAAAACACAAAACACTTTTTTGTTTTTAGTACAGTTTGTAGAAAAATTGAATGTTGTTCTGGATTACTAACAAAAGGTGTGGATATCCTAATATTCACATTCCTTCCTTTCCTTTCAAAAATGTCCGTTCTTCATTCCGCAATGGCCACTGTAGCGATTGAAGCCGTGCGCAAGTACTACGATAGCGTTCTTGAGGACGCCGATCCGACTATCCGTAGAGCGGCTCTTGGCGAGGCCATTGCGGCCACACTGCAGTGCTCTGGAGCCGACCAGGTGGTCGTAGAGAAGCAGAGCGTAGAAGATATGGACAAAACTGTCCGATACTACAAGGGCGCTTTCGTCAATGACTATCGTGGGACAGACGAAGAGGCGAAGCTTTTAGAAGTGGCACGAGAGCAGATTCGTAATATCCGTCGCGCCCGTGCCTCGTTCGATGTGTATCTTTGCGAGGCTCGTGTTGCGGCCTTGATCGCAGCAAAGGCGCAAACTTAGACCGATGAACATTCTTATCCGGCGGCCGTAGGCTGCTGAATTGTATGATTTGTCAGCCTTAAGACTAAACTATTTTTTAAGTACATGTTTTTAAAAAAATTGAAGGGTGGTCTGGATAACTAAACAAATGGCGTGGACATCCTTTCTAGAAAAAATGTCCTTTCCTTCTTCGTCTCCACATGCGGCACTCTACGCAGTGATTGCGGCCGATAAGTCACAGTGGAAGTCTATCCACTTGCAGCTACGTGCAAATGGCTGGACCCCGTCTATCGCTCGCCGCCTGGTAAAGCTGATGTACCCTGACTGGCACTGCGGCACGTACGACCAGAATATGCGTTTGCTGCTTATTGCGCATGTTGCGAGGCCAGGTCACAACTTTGACTTCTGTGGCCTCACAGACTTCCTGCCTAAATGGGGGTACGTATGGACAAGTACAGGCCAGAGCAAGGTCTGTACGAATTTCGCCTACACTCCGTGGCGCTACGTGACGGAGACCTTGGGCTACACCGAGGAACAGGCCTTCGCATACTTTAGTGCGAAGCGACGTAGTCTGCGTCTCCTTCTGTCGCAGTAAACAGAAACAACACAAAAAACGTGATTTTTTGCGTACATATCTGAAAAAATTGATATCGTCTCGCTCAATCTAATTAGAAGTGCGGCTGCATTCCTTTCCTTTCTCTTTGGTAAAATGCCTTCTTCCTTCCTCAACAAGACCCAGGCTGCTGCGGCAATCCAGCGTTGGTGGCGTAGCATTGCACCTATGCCGGTATCCGATCTCAAGAAGTACGTGTCCGAGTGGATGGCCTGGGAGGCCGGTGAGTACGAGGAGTGCGAGCACTGTGGCGACAACGAGGCCTTTTGTGATTGCGAGTGCGACTCCGAGCCTGTACAGGCAGTCTGTACGCAGTGCAACAGCGACTGTGGGGGAGAAAATGGCGTATGTGAGATGTGGGCTCAGTACGACAAGGACGATCTGCGCAAGATGGATCTTTATAACTACCGATTTAATAGCGGTAGATGAGATATTGCATAAAGCAGCCCACTGTGTGCTTAGACTTGCTATAATTATGCCTAAAGATAAAAATCTTGTTTACATAGAATGTTCTACAGATTACTTCGTTGTATTTTTTTCTATGATAAGCCATTTTTAGAAGTTACTTGGACAGACGACAAGAAGACCAAGAAAGTTATAATCTATACTTCTGAGTTCAAACGTCTCAAAACAATGGACGACCTCTTCCGGTTTGTAGAAATGCCCATTTATCAAAAAAAATATACAATTATCAGTGAATTTCGTGTTATATATCCTTGGCAATCTATTATTATTTTCAATGATATGGATATAGCAGTCAATAACACAAAGCAGTTTCATTTTAAAATGAAACCCCTTTACGGTAACAAATGACGTAGTGAAACTCCCTTAATACTTGTAACTTCTAATGCATCGTCCGAATCCGGTCTCTTTGTCTTCCCCTTTCCTTCGACCGCCGTGTATCCTAGAAGATGACCCTTTGCTCCATGGATTATGAGATCCATAAACTTACCATTGTCGTATCCAATACAAATAAACGTTACACAGTGGCCAGCGCTAGACATCGCTTCCTCTCCGTCTGTCTCACAGCGTACAACACGGCCTGTAGCGATTAGACCTCTGAAACTAACGTCGTACTCTGGAGACGCTGTTCCAACTAAGGTATTTTTAACCTTCTTTAACTTCCTCTGTGGAGCAGCTGCAACTTCCTTGTAACATCCAGGATAGAACGGAGCCGAGAGCCAGTATCCACGCTGTTTCATATCAAGACAGATTTGTTTAGGGTCGTCGTCACGACACAACACAAGTTGCTCTCCTTTGGCCGATAACATCATAGGTTGTCCTTGCTTCGTATAGGATAGACGATACGGTGCTTGGCCTCGTGTGAGAAGAAGGCCCGATGTACGTGCTTCACGCCAATGAACCCACTTACGATAGTCACTATTACAATGGTTCAACGCAGCGACCCAAAACTTATGCGGATTGTGGGCTTTTTCGTACGCGAGAGCCCATACAAGTTGCGCATAACTCAGAGCGTGGCTTTTACAGAAACTGTAGTGTTGTAGTTGGTTTAAGTCTTCTATGAGCTGTTTCACAGTTGGTTCAGGTATCCTTTGTGCTCTACAAATATCCCTAAACTGTAGGATTTGACCCATCTTCTGTTTCGCAAACGCCTTCCTATACTGGTCTGCCAGGCTATCTAAACTTTCTTGAGGAAACGGTGTTTGGACGCCATGATTGAAGACAGCACGAACACGAGCTAGAGCATCGTCATCGTACACGATGGGACGCTCTAAATCCGATGAGGGAGAGATGCCAGCACGATGGGCTGCAAGATAGGCAGACTTTCTGCCTCCTACAGCGGCAGCTGGACGGATCAAGGCCAAGGCGACAGCAATATCTTCTACCGACGACGGCATTAGCTGTTTATAAATATGCCGCATTCCTCTGCTCTCGCCAAATGTGATGCCAATCGTATTTCCTGTACTGAAGAGCCGTACAATATGTTCATCATATTTCGGATAGTCTAGAAGAGAACGTCTACCTTCTGAGGCGTCCCACCATTGCGCCATACCTCTGTTGCTGAGAAGGTCAATCTTAATGTAGCCTTGGTCCTCGGTTTCATCCTTATTGAGCCTGATTTGTGGAAGTTTTCCTTCACTTTCTTTTAAGAGTAAGTCCCTAGGAACGGCGCCCTCCTTGTCAAAGATAACGATGCCGCCGCAGTGAAGACTTTCTGTCCGTAAGGTGCCTAACTTCTCGTTCAGAGTTGCTTTAATTGTCGCAGCAACTTCAGGATCCTGTACCATCGTTTCAATCGGTGTGTTCTTTCTGTAGGTGATTTTAGGTGCATGAGTGCGCATAGCGTCCTGAAGAGCCGACTTGTATTGATAGAGAACATGATTGCTAATCCGTGCGACCTGGCCTGGCCAGGTCTTGCCAATTTCTGTGTATAGTTCCTCACGTCGATTGTACGGTACATCAATATCAATATCTGGCATATCGGTGCGTCCGTGGTTCATGAAACGGGCAAGGTCCATATCGTATTTAAGTGGGTCCGTATGGCTGATACCCATGAGATAACAGACGAGAGAGGAGCCAGCGCTGCCACGAATTATGTGAGGGACCTGGAGTTTCTTACATAATTCCATGATCTTTTGGACTTGGAGGAAGACACGTGTGAAGCCGTTCTTGTCGATAAGGGCGAATTCCTGTTGAATACGGGTCTCGTATTTCGGGTCTGATGGGATAGGTCTAAGGAAAACTGGACGCAGTGCTTCGGCTGCGTTCATTCTTGTCTTTGGGTTTTGTTGGTTTATGATGTTTCATCTTTTATCTTGGCTAGTGGATCGCTAGACTACAGGAAGCCGGTAAATGTAAATATGGATTCCCTTCTCGATATAGAGCAGCATTTCACCCTTTGCGTTCTCCTTTGTGTCGAGTTCATCGCAAGTATCGCCAGGCTCCT
>Ga0114958_10000230_pt1 | contig 48318 bp, 48 predicted proteins | sample C_130208_EF_Meta_FD_89577 | JGI IMG/M metagenome (GOLD analysis project Ga0114958, IMG submission 89577) | Freshwater microbial communities from Lake Croche, Canada to study carbon cycling - C_130208_EF_MetaG | ecosystem: Environmental > Aquatic > Freshwater > Lake | place: Lake Croche, Canada... | reverse complement strand
GGTAACGTCATCGTGGCGCCGCAGTGGTGCCGGCGCCCCTGTAGCTCAACTGGATAGAGCAGATGGTTTCTACCCATCAGGTTGCGGGTTCGACTCCTGCCGGGGGCACCATGTGATGTCGGGGTGGGTAAGGGGCTCTTCGCGTTTCAGCGGGGTGTGATTCTCTCGAGCAGTGACCAATTTGGCTTGCCCGCATAGAGCAGGGCTCTCACTCTGAACCTTCGAAATGATCTGAAGCCGAAGGCGGCACGCTTGACGTGCTTGACGAGGTTGTTGACGGCCTCGGTCGGTCCGTGGCTGGCGTGAGATCGGTGCCAGGCAATGATCTCGTCCCTCCAGCTCATGAGGGTTCGTCCGAGTGAGCGGACCTCAATGGGCTGATCTCGATCGGCCATGTCGATAATGAGTTGGTCAATCCGCTGAGCAGCGGTTCCATCATCAGTGTGGGCATAGAGCTCGCGAACGGCTTCCTTGGCGTGCCAGGTGACACCCACTTCGCCCTTGGGGTCGCCCGAAGTGATGGCATCTTGGCTTGCGGGTGTGTGATCTGCACTTGGGTGGGTGTCGGGATCGAATCCTTCCTACTGTCAAAACAGTAGTGAAAATGATACTCTTTTGACAGAAGGAGGCGAACATGAGCGCCCAGAAAGCGTTGTGGGAGGTTGCCGTTGATCGGTGCGGCTACGTCACGACCAACGACGCCCGCATGCTCGGAATCGCACCTGTCACGGTTCGTCAATTGGTCCAGCGAGGACAGCTTGAGTCAGCGGCGCACGGCGTTTACCGATTTTCGAAGTTCCCGGTGACGGAGTACGACCACTTCATGTTGGCGGTGCTGTGGACTGGCAAAGTTGGAACTCGACTTTCGGGTGAAACGGCACTCGCCACGTATGAGGCCTGTGACATCAACCCAACGAAGATTCACTTGTGTCTCCCGACAGGAGCCCGAACGCGTCGACGAGGCGGGGAAGGTTACGAACTGCACTACGAGAACCTCCAAGACCACGAGACCGCGTGGTGGCAGAACATCCCGACGGTGACCTTGAACACAGCGATCCGTCAATGCTTCGAATCCAAGACACCGACCTACCTCTTGCGCCAAGCCGTTGAATTTGGCGCGCGATGCGGACAGTTGCTCCCGAGCGAAGTTGCGGCGTGGAATGAGCGACTGGAGGCGCGAAATGGATAAACCCTTGCATGATCTGTTCTCGGCGCTTGAGCGTCGGCCCAATCCAAAGCAAGCCTTGACGAGCAGTGGGCAGCTCAACAAGTGGGTCACTGCAACTCGACGTGCGCTGATGGCCGACGATGGCGTTGTCGTCGATGAATCCAGGCTTTCATGGATTGTCGCCTCTGCTGTCGTCGTCGCTGTTCTCCAGCGTGTTCGAAGCGCAGAGAATGACGTGATCTTCTTATTGAAGGGCGGGACCTACCTGCAGTACCGGCTCGGGTTGGCAACACGAGCAACGCGAGATGTTGACGGCTTGATCCGTGGCGACTTCGAACAGTTCTTTGACGAACTCGACGCTGTTTTGCGAGATCAGTGGGGTGATCTTGAAATTTCGCGTACTGAATTCGACATCATCGATGTTCCTGGAAAGGCGCAGAAGCCTCGACGATTCACGGTGAAGCTCTCGGTTCGTGGTGCAGTGTGGCGCAGCATCAAGGTTGAAGTCTCGCCAGATGAAGGAGGTATCGGAACCGAAGTCGATCGATTGGCGTCTCCGCCGCTCCAGGGTTTTGGCATCCCAACACCTGAGCAACTCTTCGGCATTGCTCTCCGAGGACAGATCGCTCAAAAGCTGCATGCGGTGTCTGACCCTCATGTGCCGCCAGCCTTCATCAACGAACGCGCTCGCGACCTCGTTGATCTTCTCCTGATTCGACAGCTTGTCCAAAACGAGGGGCTTTTGACTCCTCTTGACCTCCGAGAAATCTGCGTGGAAGTCTTCGAATCGAGAAGACGTGAAGCTGAAGGCCTCAAACAGCCTGGTCGCACGTGGCCACCAGTTGTTGTTGCCCATACCCACTGGGCCAGTGACTACCGTCAGGCTTCAGCGCAGGCGAATCTGTCGTTAACCATGGATGAAGCTGTGGCCCAAGTGAACCACTGGATAGCGGAGATCGTGAGCGAAACGGGGAGCAGTTGAGCAAGCCGGCTGCTTGAGTCGTCGGGGGTTTTCAAACGCGTCGGGGATAGCAACCGGGATTGCAACCGTAAAGACAAGGGGTCTGCCCGCCCCGGCGAAGATTCTCCCTTGAAAGCGCAGGTCCTGCGTGTGCACTTCATCTGCCGGCAGGCCAAGGAGTCGAGCATGGACCTCCACCGCACCAAGGCAGGAGGTGACCGCAGCAATTTCACCAAGGTGGCCTGAGAGTTCCAAGAGAAAAAGTCTCCAGGAGCCTCACTGTCGATTCAGACCTTGATTCGAGGGATCCAGCAGGAGGGGCTCGACATGGTTCCCTTGGGGATGGGTCAGGTCAAGAGGACGCGACGTGGTGGTGTCGGCCGTGACTTGTGACGCACTCGCCAAAGAGGACACACGCGTTATGAGTCGGCGATGAAGAACTGGGCCGGTCGGTCACCCTCGCGTCGGACTCGACCTCTGCTCTCGAGCAGCACGAGGTGGGCCAGCGTCTCGCCATTGGCGGCTCGCTGCATGAACGGCGGGATCTCCTCAAAGGAGCGAGACCACGTAAGCTCCAACGTCAGGTCCCAACAGCTGATCCCTGGGGTGACGGCCAAGGTTGATTCGATCTCGCGGCAGCGATCCTCGTGATGGGCAACGAGCTGATCGGTGCGGGCTCTCAGTCCGCGGAACCGGTACTCGTGAGCCGGGAGAACCTCGTTGGGCTCAAGAAGGCCAATCTTCATGAGCGACTCCAGGTAGTCGCCGAGTGGGTTGGGAAATTGCTGAGAGTGGAATGAGATGTTGGGCGTGATCCGGGGGAGCACGTGGTCGCCCGACAAGAGGAGCCCGGCGGTGGCATCGAACAGGCACAGGTGGCCCGGGGAGTGGCCAGGGGTCCATATCGCCGTGAGGTCCCACCCCGGTACCCCGATGGAGTCACCATCCTCGACCCGTCGGTCGGGGAGTGCCATGTGGACCAGGCTCCTGATCTCCATCGAAGCACTGGCGAGGTCGGGCAGACTCTCGGCCGGTACGCCGGACACGGCGAGAAGCTCGGACATTCGACTGATGAGGTCGTCGGTCTCGACGTAGCGCTCTTCGAGCATCGCTGTGTCGGCGGGATGGAGGCCGATCCACGCGCCACTCGTCTCCCTGATCCGTCCAGCGAGTCCGTAGTGATCGGGATGGATGTGCGTGACCATGACTCCGGTGACGTCGCTCATTGAACCGCCGGCGGTGGCCAAGCCGTCGTTGAGGGCCTGCCAAGCATCCTCGGTGTTCCACCCGGCATCGACGAGCGTGACGCCCTGGTCTGACTCGAACGCGTAGACGAGGACGTAGCGAAGTGGGTTGTTCGGGATGGGGACAGGAATCGACCAGAGTCCCGGGCGAACCTGCTCGACCTCGGGGAGCACCTTGGCGTCCCACGCCGATCGCTGCATCGTCCCCGTAACCTCGAATTCCCGCACGGGGCGAGGGTATCGGTCGATCGTCCGGGGTGCGAACCCGGTGATCGACGGTGGTCGGGAAGGCGGGATTTGAACCCGCGACCCCCGCGTCCCAAACGCGGTGCGCTGCCTGACTGCGCCACTTCCCGTTGCTCCAGTCGGTGAGGACCGGCTCCTCAGGCTACCGAAGGACCGGCACCTCGTTGTCCGCTCAGGCCGATGGGGCCATCGGGCGAGCCTTCGCACCCCTCAAAAGCCGACCTGGAAGGGCTCCGGTGGCGACGCCGTCGGCATAGGTGACCTCACCGCACTTGATCGTGGCCACGTAGCCACGAGAGCGTTGGATCAGGCGCCTGCCGCCGGCCGGAAGATCATCGATGACGACGGGTGGCTCGATGGCCAACGCGTCGAAGTCGATGAGGTTGAGGTCGGCGAGCATGCCGGCAGCGAGTACGCCGCGATCGTTGAGGCCATAGAGACGAGCCGTCTCGCGGGTCTGCTTGCTCACGATGAACTCGAGTGGCAGTCGATCGCCCCGGGTTCGATCTCGGACCCAGTGGGTGAGCATGAAGGTCGGCATGGACGCATCGCAGATGGTTCCCACGTGAGCTCCGCCGTCGGCCAGTCCGATGGCGGCCCGGGGGTGCTGGAGCATGGCGAGCGTCGGTTCAAGGTCACCGTCGGAGTAGTTGAGGATCGGGATGTACAGCAGCCCCCAGCCCTGGTCATCGAGCATGGCGTCGTAGGCGATGGCAAGCGGGCTCTCGCCAGTGAGCTCGGACCTCCCGGCAAGGGAGGACTCGGGACCCGGCTCGTAGTCGGGTGGATCGCCGAGGATGAACGTCTTGGCATAGGCGCCGGCAAAGGCTGCGGCCACGTCGGGATCCTCGGGCGAGAAGGAGATGATCGCCTCGCGGACGTTCGGATCGAGGAGGACTTGATAGAACTCGGCCGGCGGCAAGTCGCGGGCCTTCAGCTCTGCATAGGCGGGAATCTGATCGAAGAGGCAGTACGTCACGTGATGACCCGTGAGCACCCCGGTTGGCCGCCCCGCCACCTGCGGCCACAGATCCGCCCCTTCGGCGACGGCCTCAAGCGAGGCGTCCATCATGTCTCGCCAGTGCTCAGGGGCTGGATCGATCTGCAGGAGGGCGAACGAGACCGGGCGCTTGATGGTGGCGGAAAGCTTGCGCATCCAGTCCATCTCTTTGACGGCGGCGACCATGTCGTCGCCGGCAGTCCCGGCCGGAGCCAGTTCGAAGACGCCCGCATCGAGCTCGCCGAGGGCGGCCCCGATGCCGAAGAGCTCATCTTCGGCGGCGAAGGTCCCTGGTACCGGCTCACCATCGATTGCCCGGTGGGCCAAGGTGCGCGAGGTGGAGAAGCCGAGAGCACCGGCGGCGATGGCCTCTTTGACGATGGCCGACATCTCGGAGATGTCCTGCGAGGTGGCGGGCTCATTGCGAGCCCCTCGATCTCCCATGACATAGGCGCGCACCGCACCGTGGGAGATCTGGGTACCCACGTCCATCGGCCACCGGCGCGGCTCGAGCGCGTCGAGGTATTCCGGGAAGGTCTCCCACTCCCAGGTGATCCCCTCGGCCAGAGCGGTGCCGGGGATGTCCTCGACGCCCTCCATCAGCCCGATCAGCCAGTCATGCTTGTCTGGGTGAGCGGGAGCGAACCCGACGCCGCAGTTTCCCGTCACGATGGTCGTGACGCCGTGCCACGCCGTCGGCGCCAGCTCGCTGTCCCAAGTGACCTGACCGTCATAGTGGGTGTGAATGTCGACCCATCCGGGCGTCACCAAGAGACCACTGGCATCGATGCGGCGCTCGGCTTCGGCGTCAGAGAGATCACCGACTGCAGCGATGGTCTCTCCGATCACGCCGACGTCGGCAATGCGAGGCTCGTCGCCGGTGCCGTCAACGACGATTCCGCCGGAGATGATCAGGTCGTACATGGGCCCCCCTCAGGTCAGTGACCGACAGGATGCCACGGCTCCGGCGTCGGCGCTCGGTCAGTTGTCGGTGCCGAGCATTCGGACCATGGCGGTGCCACAGGTGGGGCAAGCCCCCTGCGCCGCAAACCGACCATTGGAGAGGTCCACCTTCTCGCCCTCGAACTCACGCTTCTCTCTGCACTTGACGCAGTAGCCGCTGTAGGTCGTCATTGGTGTCTCCTGCTCCAGGCGGAGCATCGTCTCGCCTCCATGGCTCTTCACGCTACCGGTATCTGTGGCGCGCTCGAGTGGTGGCTGGCCTAGCGTCTGACGCATGACCTCATGGAGCGACACCCAGATCATCGATGGACTCGAGGAGGTGTGGCAGTCGATCCTCGATGCCACCGTCGACCTCGACGAGACACAGTGGCGATTGCCGACAGACTGTCCCGGATGGAGCGTGGCCGATCAGCTGGTCCACCTCATCGGGATCGAGCGATCGCTCCAGGGCCATCCGGCCCCCAAGGTGGATGTGGTCGACACGGCACATCTGCGCAATCCGATCGGTGAGATGAACGAGGTCTGGATCGTGGACCGGCGGAGCCGCACCGGCGCCGAGGTGCGCGATGAGTTTGCCGAGGTGACAGCAGAACGCATCGCCGAGCTCCGCAGCCTGTCGACCGAGCAGCTCGATGTGATCGGGTGGAGCCCGATCGGTCAGGTCCCACTTCGGATGTTCATGGTCATCCGGGTGATGGACTCGTGGATCCACGAACAAGACGTCAGGCTGGCGCTGGGCCGTCCTGGGGGACACAACGGCTTCGGCGAAGAGGTCTCGATCTCTCGAGCCGACACGGCGCTCGGCGTGGTGGTCGGCAAGGGCGCTCGGGCTCCAGAAGGGGCATCGGTCGTCTTTGATGTCCTTGGACCACTCGGTGGCCGCCGGCGCATCGAGGTGACAGATGGCCGCGCCCGACCCGCAGAGGGGTCCGACGCCACAGCGACGATCACCCTGAGTCAACAGACCTATGTCCGCCGTTTCGGTGGACGGATGACCCTCGACGACGCGCTCGTCGCCGAGGGCACCGAGCTGTCGGGGGACGCTGCGCTCGCTGAGGCTGCACTGTCCGCTCTCGCGGTCATGGTCTGACCCGTTCAGCAGGGTCATCGGTCACCGATAAGGTAGGGAACTCTTATGCGAGCAACCTCTGAAACCGTCGAGAACAACAAGGTCAAGCTGTCGATCATCGTCGACGAAGCTGACATCGAAACCGCCCTCACGAGCGTCGTCAAGACCCTCGGCCACCAGGTGAGGATCCCCGGCTTCCGTCCGGGCAAGGTCCCGCGCAAGGTGCTCGAGGCTCGGATGGGTGGTGCTGGAGCGCTGCGCTCTGAGGCCCTGCGTGAGTCGCTGCCCGACTTCTATGCCGAGGCCGTCATCACTACCGAGATCGACCCGATCTCCCAGCCGGAGATCGAGATCACCGATGGGGAAGAGTCCGGTCCGGTGACCTTCGAAGCCATCGTCGAGGTGCGACCCGAGATCTCTGTGGCGGGCTACAACGGACTGACGGCGACGATCCCGGCCCTCGAGGTCTCCGACGTCGACATCGACGCGCAGATCGACCGGATGCGTGACAACGACGGCGAGCTCGTGGCAGTAGAGCGCGCCATCCTCTCGGGTGACTACGTCACGCTCGACCTCACGGGTACCGATGAGGAGGGCGAGACCGTTGCCCAGGCCGACGACTACCTCTATCAAGTGGGCAGCGGAACCATCCTTGCCGAGCTCGACGATGCGCTTCCCGGCGCTCGGCCAGGTCAAGACCTGACGGTGACCGGGACGCCCGAAGGCGGGACTCCCGTTACCTTCGCCGTGACGATCAAGGATGCCAAGGAGAAGGTGCTCCCCGACGTGACCGACGAGTGGGCGGCCGAGGCATCAGAGTTCGCCTCCGTCGCCGAGCTTCGGGCTGACCTCGCCGACCGCATGGGCCGGGTCCGCGTTGTTCAGGGACAGATGGCGCTGCGTGAAGCCTCCCTCTCGGCGCTGATCGAACTGATCGATGACAACGAGATCCCTGAGGTCATGGTCGACGCAGAGGTCCAGGAGCGCATCCACGACCTCGGACATCGCCTTGAGGCGCAGAAGTTGTCCATCGAGCAGTTCCTCCAGGCCACCGGACAGACCGGTGACGACCTCATCGGTGCCCTGCGTGCGGAGGCCTTCCGTGCGGTGAAGGTAGACCTTGGCCTCCGGGCGGTCGTCTTGGCTGAGCAGATCGAGGTCACCGACGAGCAGCTGGCCGAGGAGATCGGCCGGATGGCCGAGCAGTACAGCCAGACGCCGGCTGCCATTCGTCAGCAGCTCGACCAGGCCGGGCGCACCATTGAGGTCAAGCACGCACTCGCCAAGTCGACCGCAGCCAATTGGCTGGTCGAGAACATCACCATCGTCGACGAGCAGGGCAAGGCGATCGATCGCAGCCTGCTCACGGCGAACGTCGCCGACGAGGAGGCCATCGAGGCCGCCGAGACAGCAGAGGAAGAGGAGGCCGACTGATGGGCCGAGCAGAGAGTGACCTTCGAGCATCGAGTTATCTGGTCCCGAGCGTTGTCGAGTCGACGACGCGCGGCGAGCGGAGCTTCGACCTGTACTCCCGCCTGTTGCGGGAGCGGATCATCTTCCTTGGCACGCCGGTGGATGACACCGTGGCCAACCTGATCTGTGCGCAGATGCTGTTTCTTGAGTCGGAGGATCCCGACAAGGACGTGCACCTGTACATCAATTCGCCAGGCGGCGACATCACCGCGCTGTTGGCCATCTACGACACGATGAAGTTCATCCGTCCCGATGTCTCGACCTTCTGCTTCGGCCAGGCCGCCTCAGCCGCAGCGGTCCTGCTGGCCGCTGGGGCCAAGGGCAAGCGGTTTGCGCTCCCGAATGCACGGATCCTTCTGCACCAGCCATGGGGCGGAGTGGGTGGTCAGGCCTCGGACATCGAGCTGCAGGCCAAGGAGATCCTCCGGATGCGTGACCTGCTCAACGGCATGATCGCCACCGACACCGGTCAGGACCCGGCGCGAGTCTCGTCTGACACCGACCGTGACTTCATCATGACGGCCGCAGAAGCAGCCGAGTACGGCGTGATCGATGAGGTCATCACGGCGCGCGACAGCGCGGCCTAGGGTTGAGCATCGGGTCCTAGGACCAACAGACGAGCGAGGGAGTACACGTGGCGAAGTTCGGCGAGGGAACAGACCTCGTCAAGTGCAGCTTCTGCAGCAAGTCGCAGAAGCAGGTCAAGAAGCTCATCGCTGGACCAAGCGTCTACATCTGCGACGAGTGCATTGACCTGTGCAACGACATCATCGCCGAGGAGTTCTCGGACGGGACCGAGGTCAGCCTCGAGGACCTTCCAAAGCCGCGTGAGATCTCAGAGTTTCTCGATGAGTACATCATCGGGCAGGAATCGGCCAAGAAGAGCCTGTCGGTGGCGGTGTACAACCACTACAAGCGGATTCACGCCGCCCCGAGCACTGGCGAGGACGCAGTCGAGTTGGCCAAGTCCAACATCCTGCTGCTGGGCCCGACCGGGTGTGGCAAGACCCTCTTGGCGCAGACCCTTGCCCGGATGCTCAACGTGCCATTTGCCATCGCCGACGCCACGGCGCTGACGGAAGCCGGCTACGTGGGCGAGGACGTCGAGAACATCCTGCTCAAGCTGATCCAAGCCGCGGACTGGGATGTCAAGAGAGCTGAGACCGGGATCATCTACATCGACGAGATCGACAAGGTGGCCCGCAAGAGCGAGAACCCGTCGATCACCCGGGATGTGTCGGGCGAAGGCGTCCAGCAAGCTCTGCTTAAGATCATGGAGGGAACGGTGGCTTCGGTGCCGCCCCAGGGAGGGCGCAAGCATCCCCAGCAGGAGTTCATCCAGATCAACACGACGAACGTGCTCTTCATCTGCGGCGGGGCCTTTGCCGGGCTTGACAAGGTCATCTCGCAACGGATCGGGCGCAAGTCGATCGGCTTCCGGGCCGAGATCGGGGCCTCCGAGTCCGCCGATCCCGAGGTGCTGCGCAGTGTCCTTCCGGAGGATTTGATCAAGTACGGCATGATCCCCGAGTTCATCGGCCGGCTCCCGGTTGTCACTGCGGTGAGCCCGTTGACTCGAGAGATGCTCGTCCAAATCCTTGTAGAACCTCGGAACTCGCTCGTGCGTCAGTATCAGCGGGTGTTCGAGCTCGATGGGGTGGAGCTCGAGATCACCGTCGACGCCCTCGAGGCTGTCGCCGACCAGGCGCTGCTCCGAGGGACTGGTGCCCGGGGACTGCGAGCCATCCTTGAAGAGGTGCTCCTCGACGTGATGTACGACCTGCCCAGTCGCACCGACGTGTCGCGCTGCGTGATCGATGCCGCCGTCGTGCTCGACCGGGTGAGCCCGACGCTGGTGCCGATCGAGAAAAAGAAGGCGACGCGCACTCGGCGCGCCGCCTCCTGATCTTCCGTTCTTCGGTGGCCTTCGCCTCGATCGAGCTCGCCCTGGTCTGGCTCGACAGTCACATCGATTACGAGCGCGTTGCTCCGACCCGACGCTCCCTGCCCACCCTCGATGGCATGCACGAGGCGCTCGCCATGCTCGGCGATCCACAGACGGCCTATCCCGCCATTCATCTCACAGGCACCAATGGCAAGGGTTCAACCACGGCGATGGTGTCCGCCCTGCTCGTGGAGAGCGGGCTCTCGGTTGGGAGCTATACCAGCCCGAACCTGCACCGCGTCAATGAGCGCATCGCATGGAACGCTGACCCGATCTCCGATGCCGATCTGCTCGACGTCCTCGATCGGCTGCGCATGATCGAGCCGTCGCTGTCAGAGCCATTGACCCGATTCGAGCTTCTCACGGTGGCGGCATTGCTGCACTTTGATGACATAGCCGTCGACGTGGCAGTGATCGAGGTCGGCCTCGGGGGGACTTGGGACTCGACCAACGTGATCGGAGCCCCCGTCGCGGCGATTACCAGCATCGGGCTCGATCACACGCAGGTGCTTGGCGACACCGTTGAGGAGATCGCCGCCGACAAAGCAGGGATTATCGGGCCGGGGGCCACAGCAATCCTCGGTCCCACCAGCGATTCGGTGGCCGAGGTGGTGGAGCAGCGTTGCGATGCGGTCGGGGCGGCGGGACTCTGGCGCTACGGGACCGAGATTGCCTGCGCCGCTGATCGCCTGGCGGTCGGCGGACGTCTCGTGGACCTTTCGATCCCCGGAGCGACCTATCACGAGGTGTTCGTGCCGCTCCATGGACACCATCAAGGTCAGAATGCTGCCGTAGCCGTCGGCGCCGTGGCGGCATTCCTCGGGTGGGCACCCGCACCTGACGTGGTGGAGGCCGCCTTCGCCGCGGTGCTGGTTCCCGGACGTCTCGAGGTGCTCGGCAGCCACCCGCTCGTGATCGTCGACGGGGCGCACAACGCGGCAGGGGCTGAAGCCCTGTCGAGGGCGCTCACCGAGGCCTTCAGCGTTGAGGGTCGACGGGTGGCGGTGCTCGGGATGCTGGAGGGTCGTGACCCCATAGCGATCCTGCGACCACTGGCCGAGGCGGGTATCGACCACGTCATCTGTGTGATGCCAGCGACCCCCCGGGCCATGTCTGCCAGCCAGGTGGCCGCTGCGGCGGTGGAGGTCGGGCTCACTGCCGAGGTGGTCTCATCGGTCGAGGCGGGAGTGGATGAGGCTCTCACGCTGGTGGCCGACGACGGACTGCTGTTGGTCTCAGGATCGCTCTATGTGGTGGGTGATGCACGTGCGCGGCTGATCGACGTGCTCAACGCAGGCCACTGAGCCAGCCGCCCTCTGGCCGGTCGACCGGTCACTGCTAAGGTCGATGCTCGTGGACAGGACCCTTGTCATCGTGAAGCCTGACGGCGTGGAACGCCGTCTTACCGGAGAGATCATCGCCCGCTTGGAGCGCAAGGGTCTCTCGATTGCCGCCGCTGAGCTGCGCACCATTTCCCGTGAGGTGGCTGAGGCTCACTATGGCGAGCACTCCGACAAGCCGTTCTTCGGCGAGCTGGTGGACTTCATCACCCGGTCGCCGGCCATGGTGATGGTGATCGAGGGTCCTCAGGACACCTTCAAGGTGGTCCGGAACCTGATGGGTGCCACGAACCCGAAAGACGCTGCACCCGGCACGATCCGAGGCGATCTGGCGATCGACATGGGCGAGAATCTGATCCACGGCTCCGACTCACCCGAGTCAGCGGAGCAGGAGATCTCCCTGTGGTTCCCGGGATTGGCCTGACGATCACTACCGTGCCTTGTGCGGCGCGGCCCTGTCTCGTAGCCTTAGGAAGAGACCGAGAGTTTCTGAGCCGATGCCGTCGGCCGCAAGGGGCTCTCGAGAGGACACACTTTTTTCATGCGTGACAACCATCTCTTCCTCCTTGGGCGGGACATGGCCGTTGACCTCGGTACGGCCAACACGCTCGTCTACGTGCGCGGCCGGGGCATCATCTTGAACGAGCCGTCGGTGGTGGCGGTGGACGTCAAGGATGGACGTCCCCTCGCCGTGGGTTCTGAAGCCAAGCGGATGATCGGTCGGACGCCGAGCAACATCCAGGCCATTCGACCGCTCAAAGACGGCGTGATTGCCGACTTCGAGATCTGCGAGAAGATGCTGCGCTACTTCATTCACCGGGTGCACCAGCGTCGCTTCGCGAAGCCACGGATGGTCATCTGTGTCCCTTCGGGAATCACTGGCGTCGAGCAGCGAGCAGTCATGGAGGCCGCAGAGTATGCCGGCGCTCGCAAGGCTTACATCATCGAAGAGCCCATGGCGGCGGCCATCGGAGCAGGGCTCCCGGTTCACGAGCCGACGGGCAACATGGTCGTGGACATCGGTGGGGGGACCACCGAGGTAGCAGTGATCTCGCTCGGCGGCATCGTGACGAGCCAGTCGATCAAGCTTGCTGGTGACGAGCTCGATGAGGCGATCGTTAGCTACGTCCGCAAGGAGTTCAGCCTTGCACTCGGAGAGCGCACGGCAGAAGAGCTCAAGATTGCCCTCGGTTCGGCGTTCCCTCTCCAAGAGGAGTTGCGTGCCGAGATTCGGGGTCGCGACCTCGTCTCCGGTCTGCCCAAGACCGTCGTCATCTCCACCGAGCAGATCCGAGAGGCCATCGAGGAGCCGGTGACCGCCATTGTCGATGCGGTCAAGGTGACCCTCGACCGGACCCCACCCGAGCTCTCGGCTGACATCATGGAGCAAGGGATCGTGCTGACAGGCGGTGGGGCTCTCCTGCACGGCCTCGACGCCCGACTCCAGAGCGAGACCGGTATGCCGATCGTGGTGGCTCGGGACCCGTTGAACTGCGTGGCGATCGGCAGCGGGCAGTGCCTCGAGGAGTTCGAGGCACTCAAGCGGGTGCTGATCTCCTCCTCCTCGCGCTGAGGGACGAGGAGCTGGTCGAGTGGCGAACCGTCGCACGCGTCGGACCATCACGACCTTCGTTGCCCTGGCCTTCATCTCGCTCATCCTGATCGCCTTCAGTGGTCCCGCATCGAGCGGTGTCGTTGGTGTCGTGAAGTCCGTCGGTTCAGCCGTGGTCTCGCCAGTGGTGAGCCTGGTCGATGCGGTCACGAGACCCATCGGGAACCTCTTCGCGGGCGCCATCAACTACGGAGCTGTCACCGCAGAAAATGGCCGCCTCAGAGCAACGATCGGTCGCCTCGAGCAGCAACGGCGGTCGAGCTCGTATCAAGTCCAGCAGCTCAAAGAGCTCAGCACACTCCAGAACGTGCCGTTTCTCGGCTCGCTCAAGACGGTGACGGCGGCAGCGACATCGATCGACACGTCGAACTTCGCGTCGACGATCACTGTGAACAAGGGGACGAGTGACGGAGTCGCCATCGGCATGCCGGTCGTGGGCGGCGGGGGACTGGTCGGACAGGTCATCGATGCCTCTAGCCGATCGGCGCTCATCCGCCTCGTGACCGACGGTGCTACTCATGTCGGTGGCGTGTTCGGACGGTCATCGACCTATGGCGTGGTCAACGGCGTCGCCACGGGTCGTCCGCTCAGCGTTGACTTCGTGGCGCCGCACACCGCCCTGCGGATCGGTCAGACCGTGTTCACCAATGGGCTCAACGGAGCCGAGTATCCCGCAGGGATCCCCATCGGAACGGTGCGGTCGGCGTCGACGCCAGTGAACTCGATCCAGATGTCGATCGGACTCGCTCCGGCGGCAGATCTCGAGCACCTGGCCTTCGTCGATATCGTCATCTGGGTCCCGTCACAATGACCGGTCGAGTCGGAGTTCGCCTCGCCCTGGTCATTCTGGCCACGATCGCCTTGCAGTTCAGCCTGCTCAACGGCATCCGTATTGGCCACGTCCACCCGGAGATCATCTGGCTCATCCCGGCGGCGGCTGGCCTGCTGGCCGGACCGGAGCTCGGCATCGTCATTGGGTTCCTCGCCGGCCTCTGGCTTGACTGCCTCGTGCCGACACCGTTCGGACTATCCGCTCTGGTGGGTGCGTCGATCGGCTACCTCGCCGGCCTCCTCGAGCAGCGCGGTGTCGTGGTCGGTGCGGGTCAGGTCGTCTGGGTGGGCCCGGGCCTCGGTGCGGCGGCTGGACTATTCGGCGTCCTGCTGTTCGGGGTCATCGGGTGGTTGATGGGCGACAATGGATTTGCGTCGGTCGACTACCTGGTGCTGACGATTCTTGAGTTGGTGGTGGCAGGATCACTGATGATGCCGGTGTTGTGGGGAGTGCGATGGGCACTCGGGACTGAAGGACGCGCACGTCGACCGCGGCGCCGGCAGGCTGCCTGGTGAGGCGCTCATCGACCCGGCTGGGGCGCCGCCTGAGTCAACCCAAGATCCGGGAACGTCGTGGCGTCTCGATGGCCGATATCGTTCCTTCGCCTGACGAGATCCCCGGTCGGCCAGATCTTCGGCTCATTGTCATCGGCATCGTGGCTGCGGTCCTCTTCTCGGCCATGATCCTGCGCCTTTTCAGCCTCCAAGTGGTCAACGCCAACAGTTTCAAGCGCGCCGAGACAGCCAACAAGCTCCGGGTCGTCCCGCTGCCCGCTCCGCGCGGTCTGATCACCGCACGATCTGGAACCGTCCTTGTTGGCAACGAGGTGGCCCAGAACATCGTGTTGTCTCGCGAGGTAGCCCAACAGCACCCTGAGGTCATCGGGCAGGTGGCAGCCCTTGTCGGCAAGACGCCCGCCCAAGTCAAGGCGATCTTGAGGGACCCGAAGTTCGATCCCTATCAACCCGCCCCCGTCATGGCCGATGCCTCGGTCCAGACAATCCAGTTCCTCCAGGAGCACCCTGGGGACTATCCAGGCGTCAGCGTCCAGCAGTCCTCGAGCAGGGTCTATCCCCAGGGGGGGACGTTGGCGGCACACATCCTCGGCTACACCGGTGCCATCAGCGCGTCGGAGCTCGCTGCCAACCAGCATGCGGGCTACACCCAGGCATCGGTCTTCGGCAAGACCGGAATCGAGAACTTCTACCAGTCGGCCCTGCGAGGCAAGGATGGCTCGGAGTCGATCCAGGTGGACTACAAGGGTGCCGTCAAGGGCGTGGTCTCCGCGGTTCGCCCGTCGTCGGGCAGCACTCTGGTGCTCAACATGGACCTCGGGCTCCAGCAGGAGGTCCAGAATGATCTCGAGGCACAGGTGCTTGAGGACCGACAGACCGTGGACAAGCGATCGGGGAAGATCCCGCCGGCACCCGACGGGGCGGCGGTTGTCATGGATCCCCACACAGGAGCCATCTTGGCCATGGCCAGCTATCCGACCTTCGACCTCTCGTCGTGGGTGAAGGGCATCTCTCAGGCTGATCTCAATACCGTGCTGGCCTCAGGAGCCCTCAACAACTACGCAACCAACGGGCTCTACACACCGGGGTCGACGTTCAAGATGATCACGGCCACCGCACAGCTCCAAGATGGCCTGCTTTCGGCGAATCAGTATGTCAACGACACCGGCAAGTTCGTGACGCCCGGCTGTCAGGTGCACGGCGCCGGCTGTACGTTCCACGACGACGAGGCCGGGGGCCTCGGCATGGTCAATCTACCGATGGCCCTGACCGCCTCGTCGGACTACTACTTCTACAACATCGGATATCTCTTTGCCGTCCAACCGAGCAAGTACGGCACCGAGCCGATCCAGAAGATGGCGGCACAGTACGGGATCGGCCTCCCGTCCGGCGTCGACTTGTCGGGAGAGGCCCTCGGTCGTGTCGATTCGAAGACCGTTCGCCAGCAACTGCACGCGCAGAGCCCCACGGCGTTCCCCAATACGACCTGGTACGTCGGCGACAACATCGAGATGGCGTTCGGGCAGGGCTCCACCGTCGTGACGCCGCTTGAGATGGCAACGGCATATTCGACCTTCGTCAATGGCGGAACCCGCTACGCGCCCCAGGTGGCTGCCGGGCTGGTGTCGTCTCGTGGCCGGCTGCTGATGAAGAACTCTCCCAAGGTCACCGGTCGAATACCGCTGACCGCCGGAACTCGGGACCCCATCATGGCGGGCCTGATGGGGGTGGTCCAAAATTCCACCGGAACGGCATTCGGTACCTTCCAGCAGTACGGCCACTTCAACATGAGTTCATTCCCAGTCGGCGGCAAGACGGGGACGGCGTCGAATGCGCCGGGGCTCGAGCCCAACTCGTGGTTCGTTGGCTTCGGCCCGGGAACCGATCCGAGCTATGTGGTGGTCTGCGTGATCAACCAAGGTGGCTACGGTGCCTCCGCCGCCGCTCCGGTGGTGGCCAAGATCTTCAACTATCTGGCCACGAATCCGGTGGGGCCGATCTCGTGGCCGACCTCGTCCAACCCGCCTTCGAACACTGCGCCACCGACGAATCCTCCCGCCGGGTAGTGCTGCCGGGGGAACCGACCCTCCGTGCGCTCCCGTAGACTCAGGGTTGATGCATTCCCTTTTCGAGAAGATCGAGCCACTGCTGTTCGCCGTCGAGAAGCCGGCGCGTTATGTGGGCGGTGAGATGGGTGCCCAGTACCCCGACCATCGAACCGGCACGGTCTCGTGGCTGTTGGCCTATCCCGATACCTATGAGATCGGCCTCCCCAACCAGGGTCTCCAGATCCTCTACGAGATCCTGAACGAGAACCCCGATGCCTTGGCCGAGCGGACCTATGCGCCTTGGACTGACATGGAGGCTGCGATGCGCGCTGAGGGCATCCCGCTGTTCAGCGTCGAGAACCATGTGGCGGCGCAGGACTTCGACGTCATTGCCTTCAATCTGTCGGCTGAACTCACCTACACCAACGTGCTCAACATGCTCGATCTGGGTCAGATCCCGATCCGCACGCAAGATCGAGGGGCGACCGACACCATCGTGCTGGTCGGCGGGCACTGCACCTACAACCCCGAGCCCATGGCAGATTTCGTTGATGGGGTCGTCTTGGGAGATGGCGAAGAGGTGATCACCGAGATCTCGGCGATCGTGGGGGAGTGGATTGCCGTTCCGCCAGAGTCGCGTGACCGCCGCGACCTCCACCGGGCGCTGGCCGGCATCCCTGGGGTCTATGTTCCCAGCCTCTATGCCCCGGTGTTCGACGGTCCACGTCAGGTGGGCCTCGAGATCCTGGACCCGGCGGCACCGGCGGTGATCGAGAAGCGCACCGTTGCAGATCTCGGAGACTGGCCGTATCCGAAGCAGCAGCTGGTTCCATTGACCGAGGTGGTCCACGATCGCCTCAACGTCGAGGTGTTTCGGGGCTGCACACGAGGATGTCGGTTCTGCCAGGCCGGCATGATCACCCGTCCGGTCCGTGAGCGCCCAGCGGCTCAGGTCGCGGACATGGTGGCCAATGGCCTCGCTCGCACGGGCTACGACGAGGTGGCGCTCACGTCGCTCTCGACGGCTGACTTCTCTGGAATCGAGGACATCGTGTCGGGGATCGTGGAGGACCCTCGCAATGACGGCCGAGTGTCGGTGAGTCTCCCGTCACTGCGCGTCGACGCGTTCACCGTGGCGACTGCCGCCTCCATCGGCTCGGTTCGCCGGACGGGGCTGACCTTCGCTCCCGAGGGCGGGACGTGGCGCATGCGCCGGGTGATCAACAAGCTCATCACGGACGAGGACTTGTTCGCCGCCGTCGACGCCGCCTTCAGCCAAGGTTGGCGTCGGGTGAAGCTCTACTTCCTCATTGGCCTGCCAACCGAGGAGGACGTGGACGTCCTTGGCATCGCTCAGCTTGGAGCGCGATGCGTCGAGATTGGGAAGCGGTATCACCAGAACGTGACGGTCACCGCCTCGGTCGGAGGATTCGTACCTAAAGCGCAGACCCCCTTCCAGTGGCATGGCCAGGACACAAAGGACGAGCTTGAGCGCAAGGTGGCGATGCTCCGACAGGAGGCTCGACTCACCCGTGGCCTCCAGATCCGGTGGCACGAGCCGGCAGCCACGATTGCTGAAGGGATCGTGTCGCGAGGCGACCGACGCCTTGGGGCTGTGCTCGAGTCGGTCTGGCGTCGTGGTGGCATCTTCCAAGAGTGGTCCGAGCATTTTGACCTCGAGCGATTCACCACTGCGCTCTCCGAGGCAGGACTCGACCTTGACGCGATGACGACCCGACGCCGCGAAGAAGACGAGCTGCTGCCCTGGGCGCACCTCTCGGCTGGTCTGCATCCGGACTTTCTCTGGGGTGAGTACCAAGACGCCATCGCCGAAGTGGGCATTGAGGACTGTCGCTGGACGCCTTGCTACGACTGTGGTGCCTGCACCACGTTTGGGATCGAGCACGTGGTGGCTTCCACTCAGGCGCCGGCTGGCGGCAGCCAAGGGACCGGACAGGGTCTCGACTTGACGACGACGCCCGTGGCGCTCAGCGCTCGGCCGGGTTGACCGTGGAGCATCTGCCCGAGCGACTTCGCGTTCGGTACACGAAAACCGGGCGCATCCGCTACACCTCGCAGCGCGACAATGCTCGTGCATGGGAGCGGGCGCTCCGCAGAGCACGCCTCCCGATCGCCTACTCCGAGGGCTTCAACCCACGGCCGCTGCTCGCCTTCTCATTGGCTCTTCCCACTGGCTGTGAATCGGGCGCCGAATACACAGACCTCCGCTTCGCGATCCCCGGGGAGGCCTCCGTCGGTCCGGTGGTGAGTCCTGAGGCCACCCCAGCGGACGCCTCGGCAGTCGGGGCACTTCTCGACTCACTGCTGCCTGAGGGTTTGGAGGTGCAGGCAGCGGCGGCGATCGGTGAAGACCGGACCAGCCTCCAAGAGCAGGTAACATCGTGTTCTTGGAGTGTGGAGGTCACCGGGATGACGGAGACGGAGTTGGTCGAGCGGGTTGAGCACCTGCTCCACGCCGACTCCGTTCCTATTGAGCGGGAGCGCAAGGGCCGCCGGGTCACCGACGATCTGCGACCGAGCATTCAGAGTCTGAGCGTTGAAGGGGGCGGATCGAGCCCCGGAGTGCTCCGATTGGGGGCTGAGCTTGCCACTAAACCCCGAGGGGTTCGGCCAGCTGAGTTGCTCAGAGGGATTTCCCCGACCCTGCGGCTCGTCCGAGCCTGCAGGCGGGCGCAATGGATTGATCACGACGGTATCCGCTTGGAGCCGCTGACCACTGATGGTCAGCTTCTCGGCGCTGCCGCACCGATGGCCGCGGAGAGCGGCCGATGAGAACGAGGAGGGCCTGCTCTGATGAGCGAGCACGAGGACACCGGAGCCGCAATCGGCGAGGCGACCAGCAACACTGAGACGCCCGCCGAGGCGACCTCGAGTACTGAGCCGAAGATCGAAGCGCCCAAGGTTGGCGACACGCGACCGGTTGCGCCACAGGTAGGTGACACCATCCCAGCACCGAAGATCGGTGACACGGCCCCGTCGCCTGCTCCTGTCGAGCCACCATCGTCGCCCAAGGTGGGTGACTCCGCTCCTGGTCCCCGACCGGCAGCCCCGATGCCGCCGCCCAAGGTCGGCGATACCCGACCGGCGGCAGGAGGGACCGATAGCGCCCCCGTCAAGTCCAAGCCCCAAGGACCGCCGCGGGATCCCAGTCGCGCCCCGAAGCCCGTCGTGGCCACCCCGGCGGCGCCGGATGCCACCGGTGAGGTCGATGAGACGACCAAAGAGGGTGGTGGATCGTCGAAGCGTCGCCGTCGTCGCGGAGGCCGTGAGCGCAAGGGCCGTACCGTGGGTCGGTACCTCATGTGCGTCCACGTCGAAGGAACGACGACCCATATCGCCATGCTCGAGGGTCGTTCGCTGGTCGAGCACTATGTGGTGCGAGAGACCGATGAGACGACCCAGATCGACGGCAACCTCTACCTCGGGCGCGTCCAAAACGTGCTCCCAGGCATGGAGGCCGCCTTCGTCGACATCGGCATCCCCAAGAACGCTGTGCTCTACCGCGGGGATGTGCACTTCGACGCCGATGATGTCGAGGGTGGGATCGCCCAGGCAGCCCGCATCGAGGACGTGCTTCGGGCCGGGCAGTTGATCGTCTGCCAGGTCACGAAGAACCCGATCGGCGCCAAGGGCGCCCGTCTGACCCAGGAGGTCTCACTGCCGGGACGCTTCGCCGTCTTGGTCCCGAACTCCTCGACCATCGGGATCTCCAAGCGTCTTGGCGACAATGAGCGCAAGAGACTTCGCAAGATTCTCGACGAGGTCCGTCCCGAGGGGCATGGCCTGATCGTCAGAACGGCTGCGGAGGGTGCCTCAGCGGAGGATCTCAAGCGTGACGTTGCCGAGCTCGCTGCCCGATGGAAGTCCATCGAGGCGGAGGCGGCCAAGTCTGGCCGTCCGGGTCTGTTGTTCCGTGAACTCGACCTGGCGGTCCGAATGCTGCGCGAGGAGCTCAATGGCGACTACCGCGGGGTGCTGATCGACGACGAGAATCTCTACAATCAGGTTCGCAGCTATGTCGGCCAGGTCAGCCCAGAGATGGTTGAGCGCGTCGAGCACTACAACCCCACGGCGGAAAACCTGCCGCTCTTCGAGCGCTACTTCGTCCACGAGCAGCTCCACAAGGCACTCGATCGCAAGGTGTGGCTCCCCTCAGGAGGGTCGCTGATTATTGAGCGCACCGAGGCCCTGACGGTGATTGACGTCAACACCGGAAAGAACGTCGGAAAGACCAACCTCGAAGAGACGGTGTTCAAGAACAATCTCGAGGCAGCCGAGGAAGTGGCTCACCAGCTGCGGCTCCGTGACATCGGCGGCATCATTGTCATTGACTTCATCGACATGGAGGCCAAGGGTCACCGCGAAGCCGTGGCTGCCCAGCTGCGTCAGGCACTCTCGAGGGACAAGACCCGGACCCAAGTGTTCGACATCTCCGAGCTCGGCCTGGTCGAGATGACCCGCAAGCGGATCTCTGAAGGGTTGATCGAGTCAGTGTCAACCCTCTGCAGCCACTGCGATGGACGCGGGATCACCTTCGACCCAGCCCTTCCCTGAGCCCGATTTCCACAATCGCCAACCATCAGTTAGGATCTCACAGTCATGTACGCCGTCATCCGCACCGGAGCCGCCCAAGAGAAGGTTGAGCAGGGCCAGCGCGTCCGCATCGACCTTCGTACCGAAGAGGTGGGATCAGAGATCTCCCTCGTCCCTGTCCTGTTTGTGGACGGGGAAACGGTCCTGTCCTCACCCGATCAGCTTGTAGGGGTCTCCGTGACCGCTCAGGTGATCGCGGAGGAGAAGGGCCCGAAGATCAACGCCATGACCTATAAGAACAAGTCAAACAATCGTCGCAAGTGGGGCCATCGGCAGCGCTACTCGACGGTCGAGATCACTAAGATCTCGGCGAAGTAGCACCTGAGGAAGAGGAGCGGAGATGTCCAAGACCAAGGGTGGCGGTTCCACTCGGAACGGCCGCGATTCCAATGCGCAGCGCCTCGGCGTCAAGGTCTTCGACGGGACCTTCGTCACGGGTGGCTCAATCATCATCCGCCAGCGGGGAACTCGGTTCCACCCGGGACGCAACGTGGGTATCGGCAAGGATGACACGCTGTTCGCGTTGAGCGACGGAACGGTGAAGTTCGGTAGCCGTAAGGGACGCAAGCTGGTTGATATCCTCGTCGACTGAGCCTCGGCCCCAGATCTGGGGGGATCCAGACGTAGTCAGAACCCCTGGGACTCCGGTCCCAGGGGTTCTGTCGTTGCTGGGGGGTGATGCTCGGTGTGGGATTGAGGTCCGACAACGAAGAACCCCCTGAGCCACGAGGCCCAGGGGGTTCTTCGAGTTCACAGTCAGCCTGCGCCGACTGGAGGCGTCAGCCAGCGACAGCCTTCTTGAAGGAGGCACCAACCGAGACCTTGGGGGCCTTCTTGGCGGCCACCTGGATGGGCTCACCAGTCTGCGGGTTCCGGGCGGTGCGGGCGGCACGGTCGACGCGCTCGAACGACACGAAGCCGGTGAGGGCAACCTTGTCGCCCTTCTTCACGGTGGCGACGATGACGTCCTCAAGCGCATTGATCACCTCAGCGGCGGTGCTCTTCGGCACGTCCGCCTTGGCTGCCACTGCCTCGATCAGTTCAGTCTTGTTCACGGGGTGACTCTCCTTGTGTCCGGGCCCGTTCTGGGCCACTGAGCAAGATCCTTACCCGATCAGCGCCGCGATGTGGGGATACTCAACGATTATTCGTCACCGACCGCAGTGGATGCAGAAAGGAGTCGAAGCGAGGGGAAGCCAACGATGGTGGTCTGAATGGCCCATGCTCGGGCATCTCGGCCCCGCCGATGGGCCATGGCGAACGCCGCGATGCCTTCACCGAGGTGGGTGATGATCGCTGCGAGGAGCACGGTCCGAAGGACACGGTCCGATGGCAGTGGGGTCGTCCGACGGATTCGAGCAGCCATCGAGGGCATGATCACCATCGCGATGAGGGCGAGCAAGCCTCCATCGAGCAGAAGGAACCAGCCGAGGGCTGGGCGGAGGGGGTCATTGTGGGCCATGTCCCGAGTCTGGCAGGCCCGTGCCGATGTCTGCCGTCGCTAACCTCGGGCTGTTGCGAGAGGGCACGACGACGAGAGGGTTGCCACCATGGCGCAGATCAACAGGACCAGGTTGGCCGCACTGCTCGAGCGAGAGCGTGCTGACTACGAGGCCCAGAACTCGGGCTCTCGGGCGGTCTTCGACGCAGGGCGCCATCTCTTTGGCCAGGTGCCGATGACCTGGATGAACCACTGGTCGGGCGGGTTCCCAGTGGCGCTCGATCGTGCATGGGGCAACCGCATCATTGATGTTGACGGCAATGAGCGCATCGACTTCGCACTCGGCGATACCGGAGCGATGGCAGGTCATTCACCGCAGCCAACGGTGGAGGCCATCGTCCGGCGCGCCGGCGACCTTGGCGGGATCACGACGATGCTTCCCACTGAGGACGCCGAGTGGGTGGCCAACAACCTCTCACAACGCTTCGGGATGGACCGCTGGTCATTCTCGCTCTCGGCGACCGATGCCAATCGATGGGCACTGCGGTTGGCTCGGCTGGTTATCAGGCGCCCAAAGGTGCTGGTGTTCTCGTACAGCTATCACGGCAGTGTGGACGAGACCTTCGTCGTGGTGGGTGACGACGGCCAGCCTCGATCTCGGACTGGCAATGTGGCCCCGGCGGTTGATCCGACCGAGACGACCCGGGTCGTCGAGTTCAATGACGTCGAGGCACTGGCCCGCGAGCTGTCACATGGGGACGTGGCCGTGGTGCTCTGCGAGCCAGCCATGACCAATATCGGCATCGTCCTGCCCGAGCCGGGGTTCCTCGATGATCTTCGTCGTGTCACGACGGAGACCGGGACACTCCTGATGATCGACGAGACGCACACGATCAGCATGGGGTGGGGCGGGGCGACCAAGGCTTGGGGTCTCGAGCCCGACATCGTGACGGTGGGTAAGGCGCTTGGCGGGGGAATCGCCTGCGGTGCCTATGGACTCAGCGCGCAGCTGTGGCCCAAGATCGAGGCGGTAGTGGGCGAAGGTGCCGACATCGTCGATGTCGGTGGCGTCGGTGGCACCCTGGCGGGCAATGCACTCTGCCTGGCGGCAATGCGGGCGACGCTTGACGAGGTGCTGACTCCGGAGGCCTTCGAGACGATGATCGACCTCGCCACCCGCTTCACCGAGGGCGTCAATGAGGTGCTGGCTGAGACCAGCGTGCCGTGGAGCGTGGCCCAGCTCGGATGTCGGTCGGAGTATCGCTTCTGTTCGCCGGCGCCGAGGAACGGGGGCGAGGCAGCGAAGGCCCACGACGGTGAGCTCGACGAGTTCATGCACTTGTTCTTGGCAAACCGCGGGGTGCTCATCACGCCGTTCCACAACATGGCGCTGATGTGCCCCACGACGACCGTCGAGGACGTCGACCGCCACTCAGCCCTGTTCAGGGCGGCGGTGATCGAGCTGGTCGGCTGAAGGACCATGGGCGTTTCCCGGTAGGATCAAGAGCGTGGAGACCGGTTACCACACCCCGCTCGAGGAGTACCTCGAGACCATCGCCACGCTGAGCGACGAGGGTACCGAGGTGATCGGTGCCCGAGTAGCCGAGCGAATGGGCCGCTCTGCCCCGGCGGTCAAGGAGATGCTCGACCGCCTCGAAGAGGATGGCTACATCGCGCGGACAGGTCGAGTGATCGACTTGACCGATGCCGGTCGGGAGGTCGCCACCACGGTCACCCGTCGGCATCGTCTGGCCGAGCGACTGCTCGTCGACGTGATCGGCCTTGAGTGGCACAAGGTGCACGATGAGGCGGGTCGATGGGAGCACGTGATCTCAGCGGATGTCGAGGAGAAGCTCGTGGCGCTCCTCGGCGATCCAGGGACCTGCCCGCATGGCAACCCCATCCCCGGGAGCGCCAATCGCCCGGAGCGCCCGAGCTCGTCACTCGCCGAGGCATCGCCGGGTGACGTCGTCGTCCTCCGGCGCATTGGAGAGCTCGTGGAGCATGATCGCGATGTGCTCGTAGCGATGGACGGCGCATCGTTCACGCCCGGTTCCTCGGCCGAGGTGCTGGTGCCCGATGTTCACGACGAAGTCCGGCTGCAGACGACGCATGGCGAGCTCGTGGTGAGCCTGGCGATGGCACGATCGTTGTGGATCGACACCCTGGAGTCCGAGGGGCGCCAAGGGGCCCCCTAGGATCACGACATGGCGGAGTTCGTTGATCAGGCACAGCTCCACGCCAAGGCGGGAGACGGCGGAGCGGGAGCCATCTCGATGCGCCGAGAAGCCCATGTCGATCGTGGCGGGCCCGATGGTGGCGATGGCGGGAGCGGCGGTGACGTGTGGCTGGTGTCAGACCGCAACCAGGCCTCGCTGCTGGGATTCCGTGATCACCCCTTCCGCAAGGCCGAAAGCGGCACCCATGGCAAGGGAAAGAAGCGCCATGGTGCTCGAGGGTCAGAGACGATCGTGCTGGTGCCGGTCGGAACGGTCGTCGAGTCGCTTGATGGTGAGGTGCTCTGCGATCTGATGACCGAAGGGGACCGCTGGCTGGCAGCCGAGGGGGGCCGAGGGGGGATGGGCAACGCGCGGTTCCTCTCCAATCGGCGTCGTGCTCCTGCCTTTGCCGAGCAGGGCGAGGTTGGTCAGGAGACCTGGTTCAACCTTGAGCTCAAGCTGGTCGCCGATGTGGCCCTTGTCGGCTTCCCGAATGTTGGAAAGTCGACGCTGATTGCCAGCGTCTCGGCGGCCAAGCCGAAGATCGCTGACTACCCGTTCACGACGTTGATCCCCAATCTCGGTGTGGTGCGTGTCGGCGGAGAGTACGACATGACGGAGTTCGTTATGGCTGACATCCCGGGTTTGATCGAGGGCGCAGCCGAGGGCAAGGGCCTCGGCCATCAGTTCCTGCGGCATATCGAGCGGGCTCGGGTCCTCGTGATCCTCCTCGACCTCGCCGAACCGGACGGTCGAAGCCTGGCGGAGCAAGAGGCGGTCTTGCTGCGTGAGCTCGAGGACTACCAACCTGATCTCATCGATCGACCACGACTCCGGGTGGCATCTCGCTCCGACCTGGTTCCCGACGTCGAGTTGGCCGACGGTGATTGCGATCTCGTGATCTCTTCGGTCACCAGGCGTGGCCTCGATGAGCTGGTCGGCCGGCTGGCCACCATGGTCGCTCAGGCTCGGCGGGTCGAGGAAGGCCCCTCGATGGCCATCAAAATCCATCGACCGGCTGAGCGCATGGTCTCGGTGGTGCGCCATGACGATGGAGCGTTCGAAGTCCTTGGACGCGCTGCCGAGCGTGCGGTCCGCTTCTCGAACTTGACTGATGACGGGGCGCTCGATGAAGCGGTCCGCCGGCTCGAGAAGCTTGGCGTCGCCCGCATGCTGCGTCAGGCCGGCATTGGCGAAGGCGCCAAGGTCATCGTCGGCGATGTCGAGTTCGACTGGTGGATGGACAAGACGATGGCTGGTCTCTCTCCAGAGGACCTTCCTCGCCGACCCCACACGAAGCGGGCTGCTCGTTGACCCGGCGCATCGTCGTCAAGGTGGGCTCGTCGTCGGTCACCGGTGATGATGGTCTCCCCAATACTTCGCTGCTGATGGCCCTCGCGGCCGAGCTCGAGAAACTGCGTGACTCGGGGTGGGAGAGCGTGGTGGTCAGCTCCGGGGCAGTGGCGGCCGGGTGGGCCACCATTGGCCAGGGCAAGGACCGACCGACCGACGTGTCAGTCCTCCAGGCCGTCTCCGCCATTGGGCAGCACCAGCTGATGTCGACCTGGGCCAACGCCTTCGGGGTGCAGGGCCGCACGGTGGGCCAGGTGCTCCTCGTTCCGCACGACTTCACCGACCGCCGCCAGTACCTCCACGCCCGCCAGACGCTGTCCACGCTGCTTTCACTGGGCGTGGTCCCGGTGGTCAACGAGAATGACGCGGTGGCCGACGACGAACTTCGATTCGGCGACAATGACCGTCTGGCTGCGCTGGTGGCTCACCTCGTGGGCGCCAGCCGCCTCGTTATGCTCACCGACGCCCCGGGACTGCTGACCGCTGACCCTCGCCTGGACCACGAGGCCTCATTGATCGAGATTGTGACCGAGGTCGATGCACGTCTCGAAGCGGCGGCCGGAGGAACGACCGGGGTGGGCTCGGGTGGCATGGCGTCGAAGGTTGCTGCGGCGAGAATCGCCTCCTTCTCGGGAGTCGAGACCGTGATCGCTGATGCTGGGCTCGAAGGCGTGCTTCGGCTCATCGACGCCGAGCCCCGCACCGTCGGGACGACGTTCGTGGCCCGTCAGAGCGATTTGAATGCCCGACGCCTCTGGATCGCCTTCGCCGTGGCATCGTGCGGCCGGCTGATGATCGACGATGGAGCCATTGACGCCCTCGTCACGCGTGGGGGGTCCCTGCTGGCAGCTGGGGTGACCAAGATGACGGGCGAATTCTTGCCCGGTGATGCCGTGGAGATCCATGGGCCCGATGGCTCGCTGGTCGGCAAGGGGCTTGTTCGATGCTCAGCTGACGAGTTCACCCTAGGAGCAGGCAATCTGGTGGTTGTCCACCGCGACGACTTGGTGCTCCTCGGCTGACGCCGGGTACCGCAGGGGTTCCCTCGATGCATTGGTACGCTCTGCCCTCATGACGCTGTCCCGCATTGCCGTGCTCGGCGCAGAGGTCAAGAGGGCGTCGGTCGAGGTCGCTCAAGCCTCCGGTGCTGTTCGCCAGGAGGCACTCAGGGCCGCCGCACGGGCACTGCGCGCGGCTCAGGGCGAGATCCTCGAGGCCAACGACGCCGATCTCCTGGCAGCACAGGCAGCGAATATTGGGGCGACCGCCATCGACCGGCTCCGGCTCGATGAGGGACGCATCGAAGCGATGGCCCAAGGCCTCGAGACGGTGGCGGGGCTGCCGGACCCAGTTGGCGTGACCGTGGACGGCAGTATCCGACCCAATGGGCTCAAGGTCACGAGGGTTCGGCGACCACTTGGGGTCATTGGGGTCATCTACGAGAACCGTCCTAACGTCACCTCAGATGCAGCTGGTCTCTGTATCGCCGCAGGCAACGCGGCATTCCTGCGGGGATCCTCGACGTCGATCCACTCCAATGTGGCGGTGACTGCAGCGCTGCGCTCTGGTCTCGTCGCAGTTGGACTTCCGGCTGCGGCGATTACCCTGGTGGAGGACACAAGCCATGAGACCGCTACGGCCTTCATGCAGCTTGAGGGCATCATCGACTGCCTGATCCCGAGGGGTGGACCGGCGCTGATCGGATCGATGCGAGCGCACGCCACGGTGCCCTATGTCCTCGATGGCGGTGGGAATTGTCATGTCTATGTCGACCGCGCCGCCGACCTCGATATGGCCATCGCGATCATCGTCAACGCCAAGACTCAGCGTCCTGGGGTCTGCAACGCCATGGAGTCGCTGGTCCTGCACGAGTCGGTGGCGGCCGAGGTGCTCGATCGACTGTCGAGCGCCATGCCGGAGGTCCGGCTCCTCGGTGATGAGGCGGCGTGTGGGTTCCGTGATGACATTGAGGCCGCCACCGAAGAGGATTTCCATATTGAGTTCCTCGACCTCGTGGCGACCGTTCGGGTCGTGGCTGATCTCGACGAGGCAATCGACCACGTCAACCGCCATAGCTCAGGTCACTCCGAAGCCATCGTCACCGACGACGTGGTGGCCGCCGAGCGATTCTTGAACGAGGTCGATGCGGCGGCAGTGCTGCTGAACGCCTCCACCCGCTTTGTCGACGGCGGCGAGCTCGGCCTCGGCGCCGAGGTCGGTATCTCGACACAGAAAATCCATGCTCGGGGCCCGATGGGCCTCGAGGCACTCACCAGCATCCGCTGGGTCATCCGAGGAGAAGGACAGACACGCACGTGAACGACATCACCGCACCGCGATTCTCGAGCCCCGATGAGGTCGGGGACCGACTCAACGAGGTTGACTACCTGTCGGACGAGGCCATCGCCGCCACTGTCTTCTTGGCTGATCGACTGCAGAAGCCCATCTTGGTGGAAGGACCTGCCGGAACAGGCAAGACCCAGCTGGCCAAGTCCGTCGCTGAGCTCACGGGCGCTCGGCTGATCCGGCTCCAGTGCTACGAGGGCCTCGATGAATCCAAGGCCCTCTACGAGTGGAACTACCGCAAGCAGCTGCTGCGGATCCAGGCCGGACAAGGGAGTGCCCAAGATCGGGATTGGTCGGAACTCGAGGAGGACATCTTCGACGAGGACTTTCTGCTCACCCGACCGCTGCTCGAAGCCATCCGAGCCAAGGACCCGGTCGTCCTGCTTATCGACGAGGTTGACCGGGTGGAACTCGAGACCGAGGCGCTCATGCTCGAGATCCTCTCTGAGTATCAAGTGTCGATTCCTGAGCTCGGAACGGTCACGGCCGAGCAGATACCGATGGTGTTTCTGACATCGAACAACACTCGTGAACTTTCCGAGGCGCTCAAGCGCCGATGCCTGTTCCTGCACGTCGGCTACCCCGATGTCGAGCGCGAGCGGATGATCGTGGAACGTCGCGTGCCTGGCATCTCGGGAGAGCTGGCGCTCCAGATTGCCCAGATCGTCCGAACCATCCGGTCCATGGAGCTTCGCAAGCACCCGTCGGTATCGGAGACGATTGACTGGGCGCGAACCCTGGTGGTCCTCGGCAAGGGTGAGATCAATGAGACCGATACGGCCGAAACGCTCCATATCCTGCTCAAGTACCAGAGCGATATCGAGCGAGCCCGCCACGAGCTCCTTGGCACCAAGCCTGCTCCGAGGAGATAGGGGATAGGCGTGCTCGACGTCCTGAATGACTTCATCGTCGAGCTCCGGCGCGCCGGCCTGCCCATCTCGCTGACCGAGCACGTCGATGCCGCCAATGCCGTCTCGGAGATCGACCTCGGGCAGCGGGCGGTTTTTAAGTCCTCGCTTCGAGCCACCTTGGTCAAGTCCGAGGACCATCGTGTGGCCTTCGATTCGGTCTTCGAGATCTACTTCGCCGATCGCCGAGACCGCTCGGCAGACAATGACGCCGATGATCACGACGACGACGATCGTGACGACCAGGACGATGAGGCACAGGGCCAGGGGGCCAAGGGCCTCAAGGGCGCAGGAAAGTCCATGGGCCAGGGCGGCGGATCGACGATGTCGGCTGAGGAGTTGGCCCAGATGCTCGAGGCAGCCATCCGGAGCAATGACGCCCAGATGCGCTCTGCCGTCGCCCAGCAGGCAGTCAGCCGTTACGCCGGGATGGAGCCCGGACGCCCGGTCGGAGGGACCTACTACCTCTATCGGACCCTGCGAAACCTCGATCTCGACGGGGTGCTCGAAAAGGTGCTCGACGAGCAGCGCCGGGACAAGGGCGAGGCCGGCTTAACGGGACTCGAGGAGCGCCTCGCCCGCGACGAGCTCGGCGTGCGCGTCGAAGGGATGAAGCGAGCGGTGGAGGCTGAGATCCGACGACGGCTGGTGGAGGATCGTGGGGCCGAGGCTTTGGCTCGATCGGTGCGAAAGCCCCTGCCCGAGGACGTCGATGTCATGCATGCCTCGCGAGACGAGATGCTGTCGCTCCAGCGGGCACTCGGGCCGCTGAGCCGCAAGCTGGCGGTGCGTCTGACGCGCAAGCGGCGCCATGGGCGAAAGGGCCCCCTTGACTTCCGCCAAACCGTGCGGCGGTCGCTCTCGACGGGGGGCGTGCCGATCGACCCGCGCTACAAACACCCGAACCCCTCGAAGCCCGAGATCGTCGTGATCGCCGACATCTCAGGGTCGGTGGCCTCGTTCGCCCGATTTACCCTCCACCTCGTCTACGCCATCAGCTCGCAGTTTTCCAAGGTCCGGTCATTCGTGTTTGTCGACAACATCGATGAGGTGACCCGTCTGTTCGAGGTGGCTGATGACCCAGCGGAGGCCATCGAGCGGATCAACTCCGAGGCCGACGTGGTCTGGGTGGACGGCCATTCAGACTACGGCCACGCCTTCGAGCGCTTCCATGACCGATGGGCCGACGAGATCAACTCGCGTACCAGCGTGCTGATCTTGGGAGACGCACGCAATAATTACCACGCGTCGAATGCCTGGGTGATCGCTGATCTCCAGGCGCGAGCCCGCCACGTCTACTGGCTCAACCCGGAGCCGTCGTCCTATTGGGGATCAGGCGACTCAATCGTCGGGGAGTACGGGGTGCACTGCGATTCCGTGGTTGAGGTCCGCACGCTGCGTCAGCTCGAGAAGTTCGTCGGCGAGCTGGCGTGAGCCGGATCCAGCCACCCGAGGGACTCCGCACCACCATGGACACACCCGCGGGTGCCACGAGGATCGTGCTGGTGCGCCACGGCCAAGGCGAGGTCAACGTCTCGGGACGCATTGGTGGCCACGACACCTGCAGCGGGCTGACCGATGAGGGTCGACGTCAGGTGTCGGCCATGGCCGATCGGCTTGCGACGACCGGTGAGCTCGCCGATGCGGAAGTCTTGATGGCCTCACGACTTGCTCGAGCCCAGGAGACGGCGGCGATCCTGGCTCCGGCCCTGCGGCTCGATCCCTCGGAAGTGGTCATCGACTGCGATCTGTGCGAGCTGCACCCGGGAGCCGCCGATGGGCTGCTCTGGGAGGAGTACGTCGAGCAATTCGAACCCCGCGACTTCGACACCAATCCCGGCGACCCCTTCGCCCCCGGCGGAGAATCCTGGAACGGGTTCGTCGACCGGGTTGGTCAGGCCATGGAACGAATCGCCGGTGCTCGAGTTGGACGTCTCGTCGTCGTGGCTACCCATGCGGGGGTGATCGAGGCCTCCATGCTTCGGCTTCTTGCGGGATCTCCCGAAGGAGGACCCCACCGCCGCCTTCGGCTCCAGACCGCGCATGCGTCGTTGACCGAGTGGGAGCACTCGGACTTCGGGTGGCGACTCAAGCGCTACAACGACGTGCATAGCTGATCTCGCAGCGCCCCCCCGGCACGTTGCGTGCCGGGCTCCCGGTTGTGTCGTGCACCGAAGTCAGGCCGTTCGCACCGACGAATGTGAATCTGCCCCTGATCGGGGCCGAAACGGCTCGGTAGCCGCCGCTCGATCAGGCTCGGAGCTGCTCGGCGACCAAGAACGCCAGATCGAGCGATTGGCGAGCATTGAGTCGTGGATCGCAGATCGTCGTGTAGTTGTCCGCCAGATGGCCCTCGAGGATGGACTCCGAGCCGCCGAGGCACTCGGTCACGTCGTCGCCGGTGAGCTCGATGTGCACGCCACCGGGCCAGGTGCCCATAGATCGGTGGACGGCGAAGAATGCGGCGATCTCGGCCACGATGTCGTCGAAGCGCCGGGTCTTGTGACCGCTTGACGAGGTGAAGGTGTTCCCGTGCATCGGGTCACATGCCCAGACCACCAGATGCCCTGAGCGGCCAACCGCCTCGATGAGTTCCGGCAGATGGGCACTCACCCGGTCGGCGCCGAAGCGGGTGATGAGCGTGAGCCGTCCTGGGGTCATCCCGGGATCGAGCGTGTCACACAGAGCGGCGATCTCATCGACGTCGGCGGAGGGCCCAACCTTGATGCCGATGGGGTTCTTGACGCCGGAAAGGAACTCGACGTGGGCGCCGTCGATCTGGCGGGTGCGGTCACCGATCCAGAGCATGTGCGCCGAGCAGTCGTAGGCGTCGCCGGTTGTTGAGTCGATTCGGGTGAGCGCCTGTTCGTAGGGCAGGATCAACGCCTCGTGGCTGGTGTAGAAGTCGACCTCGTGGAGAGAACCCTCGCGCGATAAGTCGATGCCACAGGCAGCCATGAAGTGCAACGCCCGGTCGATCTCGCCTGCAATCGTCTCGTAGCGCTGACCCTCGAGTGACGATGCGACAAATTCCTGGTTCCATGAGTGGACCTGACTGAGGTCGGCAAAGCCACCCTTGGTGAATGCACGAAGCAGGTTCAGCGTCGCCACCGACTGGTGGTAGGCCTCAAGCAGGCGCGTGGGGTCCGGCGTCCGGTCGGCAGCGGTGAACACCTCGGAGTTGACGATGTGGCCCCGGAACGAGTCGAGCACCAGGCCGTCGCGCTCCTCGGTAGCGCTCGATCGCGGCTTTGCGAACTGCCCTGCGATCCGGCCGACCTTGACCACCGGGACGCCAGAGGCGTAGGTCAAGGCGACAGCCATCTGCAGAATGACTTTGAGCTTGTCGCGGATCTGGTCGGCGGCAGAGTCGTGGAAGGACTCGGCACAGTCGCCGGCCTGAAGGAGGAAGGCTCGACCGGCGGCGACGTCGGCGAGGTCGGCCGACAGGCGACGCGCCTCGCCAGCGAAGACGAGCGGTGGCAGGAGAGCTAGCTGTGCCTCTATCGCCGCGAGCGCAGAGTCGTCGGGCCAGGTCGGCTGCTGAGCCGCGTCATGGGCGCGCCAGGACCCGGGGCTCCAGTCCTGAGGGTCTCGGGTCTCGGTCACGGCACTGATGCTATGGGACGTGGCGTGGGCTCGGTCGCCGACCGAGGTTCTAGGCTCGGAAGATGGCTCAGCGGCATCGGTCCACCGTCGGTGCTTGGCGTCGAAGGGGCTGATGGTGGCGACGCCTCAGCAGCCGGGTTCGGTGGGGATCTTTGGCGGCACCTTCGACCCGTTGCATCTCGGCCATGTGGCGGCAGCTGATCGGGCTCGCCAATCGCTCGGCCTGACCAGCGTGCTGATCGTGGTCGCCAACGATCCTTGGCAGAAGTCGCCGGGGCGAATGGTCTCTCCTGCGGTCGAGCGGCTGGCCATGGCGAAGTTGGGGGTCGAGGGCCATGAGGGCTTGGAAGTCTGCGACTTCGAGGTCGAGCGCGGGGGACCGAGCTACACCATCGACACCGTTGAGCAGCTCGGCGAGGGTGGGGTGGTGCTCCCGTGGCTGGTCGTGGGGGCTGATCTCGCTGGCACGCTCGACACGTGGGAGCGAGCCGACGAGCTGCGAAGGCTCGTGCGAGTCGCTGTCGTATCTCGACCCGGAAGCCCCCTGCGACTCCCGCGGGGCTGGCGCAGCGTGGCACTCGAGAGCGATGAGCTCGACATCTCAAGCACCGTGATACGCCACGACGTCGCACAGGGTGTCTCCGTGTCCGGCCGGGTGCCGGAGTCCATCATCCGGCACATCGACGAGCACGGTCTGTACGCTTGAGGAGCAGATGACCCTCGAGACCCCCTCACACCAGCGTCGTGGCGCAGTCCTTCACCGCTCCCGTCAGCACGGAGCGCATGTCGCCAGCTTCGGACACCACGCCGCCCCGAGTCGACGGTCCCGTCGGGCGGCCACTGCAGCAGCACATCGTGAGCGCACGCGATGGATGGCCGTTTCAGTGCTCCTTCTCGCTGCCCCGTTCGCTGCGTCCCTCGGTGCATTGTGGGGTGTCCGATGAGCGATGCCGTGGCTGTCGAGATCATCAGTAACCCCACGGCCGACACCCTCGCCTTGGTGGAGGCAGCTGTTCGGGGAGCCGATGACAAGCTGGGCATCGACCCAATAGTTCTCGACCTCGCCGAGCTCCTCGGAGTCGTAGAGGCGTTCGTCATTGTGTCGGGTCGCAATGAGCGACAGGTGTCGGCGATCGTCGAGGAGATCGAGGCGCAGATCAAGGTGGCCACAACGAGGTCACCTATTCGTCTTGAGGGACATCGGGAGCCGTCATGGGTACTGATGGACTACGGCGACGTCGTCATCCACGTGTTCCTCGAGGAGACGCGCGAGTTCTACGACCTAGAGCACCTCTGGTCGAATGCTCCACGCATCGACGTCTCTGCCTTCGTGAGTCGTCCCGAGGCGGCTGACGAGACCCCAGCGCACTAGGGGCGGACAAGTGGTCGGTAGTCCGCTGCACTGACCGGCAGCGCCGTGGTCACGCCACTTGGCGTCGGCACGCTGATGGAGTGACCACCGATAGAGAAGAGCACTTCGGAGATTCCAGGCTGGCTTGTCGTGGTCAGCACGATCTGGGCCACGGCGGTGACCTCGGCCTCGCCGGTGATCTGACCGAAGCTCTGGCTGAGATCGAGGGTGACGCGGGTCCCTTGGGTCGTGGTGTCGAGCACCTTGACCTCAGAGGGAAGAGCAGTGGTCAGGCCCTGCGTGGTCTCGGTGGTCGTGGGTCCAGCAAAGAGCGCCTTGAGCACGTCGATGAGTCCAGCAGGAACCACGACGTCACGACGGACCTCGACCACATTGCTCGAGTCCGCGAGGAAGATCGGCTCCGACACGAAGGCAGCAGCTGGCTGGGTCGTGGTGGTGGTCGAGGGGATGGTGGGGGACAAGAGGTGGAAGGGCACCCGGTGATCAGAGACAGATCGGGCGTCGTGTGACGTCGGGATGCCGCAGGCACCGAGGACGAGGCCAGCGAGGCCACAGGCGGCGACTCGCACGAGGGATTTCATGCGGAGGACTCCTGACTGAGTGGCAGGGTGACGATGAACGAGGAACCAACGCCCTCCCGGCCGGCCTCGATACGCACGTCGCCGCCGAGTCTTCGGACGTGTTCGGCAACCAGAGCCAGACCGAGCCCAGAGCCATCGGTCGTGCCGCGCCTGCCAGAGGTGACCCCTCGATAGAAGCGCTCGAAGATCCGGTGACGATCGTCGGCTTCGATGCCCGGTCCGGCGTCGTTCACGGCGATCTCGAGACCGTGGTGGTCTCCCGTGATTTCCACCGTCACGCCAGTCGCCCCCCCTGCGTAGAGGCTGGCATTCTCGAGCAGGTTCGCAATGATTCGCTCTACTCGCCGTTTGTCCACCAAGAGCACGGCAGCGTCGGCCCTTGCAGAGATCTGTATGGGGGGCTGCTCGGTGGCGGGAAGGCTTTGGCTGGCAGCACTCACGCACTGCCGGACGAGCTCGCCTGCGACCACCTCGTCAAGCAGGAGATCACTTGATCCAGCGTCGAGCCGCGAGATCTCGAGCAGGTCGGCGACCATGCGCTGGAATCGGCGAAGGTCACCGGCCATCAGATCGACGGCCTGCTCGGCTCGTTCGGGGAGCTCGGAGCGGGTGGACTCGAGTACCTCGAGCGATGCGGCGAGCGTGGTCAGCGGTGAGCGCAGCTCATGGCTGACGTCGGAGGTGAACCGAGCATCCCGTTCTATTCGATCCTCGAGCTTGTCGACCATCGTGTTGAACGAGGTCGACAACGCCCCGAGATCCGGGTCGCGGCGATCAACTGGAAGACGGGTGGTGAGGTCCCCGACGGCGATCGCTGCAGCGGCGACGGACACTTCAGTCAGGGGCCGCATGGTCCTGCGACTTGCCAAGAGGCCGACCAGGGCGCCGAGCACCGTACTGATGGCAGCTGCGGCGGCAAGAGCGGCCAGCAGAACCCTGAGCGTGTGATCGAGATCGCTGAGGTCGACGACGAGGTAGTACGAGGAGCGCACTGCTGGGAGTGGGACGCCGACCATGAGATGGGGCGAGGAGGAAGACGGGGCGGTCACTGTGGCCACGTGACCCTGCCGAACCTCGCGGCGCAGCGAGGAGGGAATGTTCGAGCGCGAGATCGACAGCGAGGTGGAGAACCATCGGCCGTCGTTGTTCAGCAGCGACGCGGTCGAGCGGCTCGTGTCGAGGCTGGTCACTTGTGCGTCGATGGAAGGAACCGATGCCCCGAGTGCATTTCGGAGCAGGGCTGCATTGGCATAGGCCTGTCGGAGCGCCGCGCCTTGTTGCTCCACGATCAGGGTGTGGCGAGCGGTGAAGTAGGCGAGCCCACCCATGAGGACCGACAGGCTCAGTGCGCCGAGGGCGAACGCGGCGATGAGCCTGGCTCGCAGGCCGAGTCGACCAGGGCGCTCGGGCCCGATGGTCATGGCGAGGGACTCACGGGACGAGCTTGAAGCCGATGCCGCGAACCGTGACGAGGTGGCGGGGGAGTGCGGGGTCGGGTTCGATCTTGGTGCGGAGGCGACGAACGTGGACATCGACGAGACGACCATCGCCGAAATAGCCATATCCCCAGATCCGCTCGAGGAGGTGTTCTCGGGTTACCACCTTGTTTGGTGTGGCCGCCATCTCGCACAGAAGGCGGAACTCGGTGCGGGTGCAGTGAACCTCTGAACCGTCTGGGTGGCGGAGCACTCCCTCGTCGGGCAGCAGCTGCATGTCGCCGATGGTGACCATGTCTGCGTCTTCGTCGCTGCGCGAGCGCCGCAGCAGCGCTCGCATCCGTGCGGCGAGCTCCTTGGGGACGAACGGTTTGGTGACGTAATCGTCCGCGCCCGCCTCGAGACCGGCCACGACGTCGTGAGTGTCGGAACGGGCGGTCACCATGATGATCGGGACTGCTGAGCCCCGACGAATGGCTCGGCAGCACTCGAAGCCGTCGATGCCCGGGAGCATCAGATCAACGAGGACCAGGTCGATGCCACCAGCGGCGAATCGGTCGAGAGCCGCTTCGCCACTTGCGGCCTCATCTACCTCGTAGCCCTCACCTTCGAACGACAAGCGCATCGATGAGCGGATGCGCTCATCATCTTCAACGATGAGGATCCGATCGGGCATGGAACTGAGCTCCTCCTCTGCATCGAAGTGATCGAAGGCGTACCCTCATCGATCACGTTAGGGCACGACCCTGCGCATTCTGCGGACGCTCCCGGCGTAGCCTCGGTCCATGTCTGTCGATCTGTTCCGGCATGATGACTTCGGGCTCTGGCTCGAGGGCCGATCCCCAGCGACGCGCCGGGCCTACTGCTCCGATGTCCGCCAACTCGACGCGTGGCTCGGCGAAGTGGGCGTCGCCGACCCCGCCAAGGTCTCCCGGCTCCACCTGCGGTCATGGATGGCATCGATGACCGATCGTGGCCTGGCCAAGGCGACGATCGCTCGAAAGGTGGCGTCGATCAGGGCGTACTTCTCATGGCTGGTTGAACGCGGGGTGCTGGTCGATGACCCGGCGGCTCGACTGAGCTCCCCTTCGGCGAAATCGCGCCTACCCGACCTGGTGGGCCAGGTTGAGCTGATCGAGCTGCTCGACGGCCCCGAGGATCGTCATGACCCCTACTGGATACGTGATCAGGTCGCGATCGAGGTGCTCTACGCCGCAGGACTCCGAGTGGCCGAGCTCTGTGATCTCGACGTTGATGATGTCGACCTGACCATGGGCATGGTGACGGTGATGGGCAAGGGTGCCAAGGAGCGTCGAGTCCCGATCCACGAGCGCTGTGCGCAGTGGATCGAGCGATATCTCAGCGATGCCCGCCAGGCGACGATGCGCCAGGACTCACCTGCCGCTGCGCTGCTGTTCAACCGATCAGGGAGGCGGCTTGGTCCCCGCGACGTCCGTCGGATCCTCGATCGCCGATCTAGTCAGCCCACGCACCCCCATGCGCTGCGGCACACCTACGCCACCCACTTGCTCGATGGTGGGGCCGATCTTCGCGTGGTCCAAGAGCTGCTCGGTCACGCCAGTCTCGGGACGACGCAGATCTACACCCACGTCTCAAAAGATCGCCTCCAGCAGGTCTACGACCGCACCCACCCGCGATCGTGACCTCACGGTGGGGCGAGTGGGTGGAGCCGGGCTAGTGTCTAGGGGTCGCGTCAATCGGCACGACACCAACGAGGAGTACTGCCCTGCTGCGTCCTTACGGTCGCTCCGCCCAGCGGAGCGCTGCAGCATGGGTCGACAACCGCTAAGACACGAAGGAGATGACCATGGCTGTGGTCACGATGCGCCAGCTGCTCGACGCTGGGGTCCACCTCGGACACCAGACGCGACGTTGGAACCCCAAGATGCGACGCTTCATCTACGGAGAGCGTTCTGGGATCTACCTGATCGACCTCCACAAGACCCTGTCGGGCATTGAGTCGTCGTACACTTATGTGCGAGACCTCGTTGCCGGCGGCGGAACCATCTTGTTTGTCGGCACCAAGAAGCAGGCACAGGGGCCGATCTCTGGCTACGCCGATGCCTGTGGGATGCCGTACGTCAACCACCGTTGGCTCGGCGGCATGCTGACCAACTTCCAGACGGTCTCAGGTCGCGTGAAACGGCTCCAGGAGCTGCGGGTGATGCAGCGGGCCGGTGACTTCGAGGGCATGCCCAAGCGTGAGGCGCTCCGTCACTCCCGCGAGCTCGACAAGCTCGACCGCAACCTCGGCGGAATCTCTGGCCTCGGCAAGTTGCCTGATGCCATCTTCGTGGTCGACACGAACAAGGAGCACATCGCCGTCAACGAGGCCAACAAGCTTGGACTTCCGGTTGTGGCAGTGGTCGACACGAACTGTGACCCTGACCTGATTGACTACGTGATCCCCGGCAACGACGATGCGATCCGATCTGGTGAACTGCTCTGCCGAGTGATCGCTGATGCCGTAGTGGAAGGTCGCTACATCGCGGCCAACCGACCCAAGGCTCAGGCCGCTGCCGCTCCTGCGGCCGCTCCAGCTGCCGCTCCAGCTGCCGCTCCAGCGCCCGCCGCTGCCCCCGCACCTGAGGTGGCTCCAGCACCTGCTGCCACCACGGCACCTGAGGCCGAGGTTGCGCCCGTCCAGGCTCCCGCGACGACGACTGACGTTGCGGAGGCTCCCATCTCGGCTACCGCGGACGACGCGGTTGCCACTGCCCCCTCGGAGGTCTGATCACCATGGCAGATATCAGCGCAAAGGATGTGCAGTCGCTGCGCAAGTCGACCGGCGTCGGCATGCTGGACGCAAAGCGCGCCCTTATCGAAAATGATGGAGACATCGACAAGGCCACCGTGTGGCTGCGCGAGCAGGGGATCTCGAGCGCTGCCAAGCGCAACGATCGAGAGGCGTCGCAAGGCGCGGTCACGGCCATCCGTGAAAACGGCGCAGCCGCCATCGTCGAGCTCCGCTGCGAGACGGACTTCGTCGCCAAGTCTGCTGAGTTCGTCAGTCTGGTCGACGAGATGACAGCCAAGGTGTGTGCAGAGGGACCGGGAGCGGCTGAGTCGTTTGCCGCCAAGATCGACGAGCTGCGCACCACCTTGAAGGAGAACATCTCGGTGGGTCAGGTGGTCTACCTCAAGGCCACCGAGGGTCAGGTGCTCGATACCTATGTCCACCTGCAGGCCGACCGTGGCGTGAACGCGGTGATCGTGCAGCTCGAGGGCGGCACCGAAGAGACGGCACACGACATTGCGGTGCACGTGGCCTTCGCTCGACCGGAGTTCGCCAGGCGTGAAGAGGTGCCTGCCGATCAGGTGGCTGCTGAGCGAGCCACGATCGAGAACATCAGCCGCAATGAAGGCAAGCCTGAGGCAGCCATGGAGAAGATCATCGAAGGTCGACTCAACGGCTGGTACAAGGATCGAGTCCTCCTCGAGCAGTCATATGTCAAGGACGAGAAGAAGTCGATCGCTGACCTGCTCGGGAGTGCGACATTGGTCTCGTTCGCCCAGGTCATCATCGGCGGCTGAGGGAGACGGTCATGGGCGTCAAGAACAGGCTGGTGCTGAAGATGTCGGGTGAGGCGCTTGCCTCGACGGCATCGGACCAGACTATTGACGCCGCCACGGTCGACCGGCTCTGCCGAGAGATCGCCGAGACGAGGGAAGAGCTCGATCTCGAGTTGGCAATCGTCGTGGGCGGAGGAAACATCTGGCGGGGCGCCACCGGTGAGATGGCCGGCATGGACCGCTCGACGTCCGACGCCATGGGGATGCTGGGGACGGTCATCAACGCCCTTGCCCTCCAAGACGCCCTTGAGTCACACAATCAGCCGACGAGGGTGCTCTCCGCCATCCGGATGACCGAGGTGGCCGAGCCCTACATCCGTCGGCGGGCCATGCGTCACCTCGAGAAGAAGCGGGTGGTGATCTTCGCAGCGGGTATGGGCAATCCGTATTTCACGACGGATACCGCAGCGGCATTGCGCGCCGCCGAGATTGAGGCTTCCATGCTGCTCAAGGGAACTCATGGAGGCGTCGACGGCATCTATTCGGCGGACCCCAAGGTTGATCCGTGGGCCGAGCGCTACGACCACGTGACCTTCCGTGACGTGGTCACCAAGGACCTCCGGGCGATGGACCTGACAGCCATCACCTTCTGCTCCGACAATGAGCTTCCCATCAGGGTATTTGACCTCATGGCGCCGAATAATCTGCGAACTGCGCTTTCTGGCGGTTCCGTCGGTACGCTGGTCTCGTGATGGACGACGACATGGCAGCGATGGTTCTCGACGAGGCCAAGGAGAAGATGGCGAAGGCGCTCGACCACGTGAAGGCAGACTTCGGCACCGTCAGGACCGGCCGAGCGACGCCGGCGATCGTTGAAGGCCTGATGGTTGACTATTACGGCACGGCGACCCCGCTGAAGTCACTCGCTAGCTTCAACGTCCCCGAGGCTCGATTGCTGCAGATCGTTCCATTCGACAAAGGGGCCATGGCCTCCATTGAGAAGGCGATCAGTTCGTCGGATCTCGGCATCAACCCTTCGAACGATGGCCAGGTCATCAGACTTGCCTTTCCGCCCCTGACTGAGGAGCGCCGGAGAGACATGGTCAAAGTGGTTCGCCAGAAGGCGGAGGATGGACGCGTGCAGGTCCGAAACCTGCGCCGAGCGACCCGCCATGAGCTCGACCAGCTTGAGAAGGATGGTGAGCTCTCCTCCGACGAGCACGAGCGGGTAGCCAAGGCACTCGAGAAGGTGACCCACGATGGCGTGGAGGCCATCGACGCGCTGCTCGCCCACAAGGAAGCGGAACTCCTCGATGTCTGACGAGAACCCGAATCTCTTCGACGAGCCCGAGGATGAACGGCCGACAGCACCGGTTGTCAGAATCTCTGGGGCGACGCCGGCCTCGGATGACCTGTTCACTGAGTTCGATGATGAGGTGGCGACGCCTCCGGCACCCGAGACCGAACTGCCTCACTGGACGGAGAACGCCACCGGCCAGGTCCCTGCAGTCCTGAACCGTCCCGACGCAGATACCGATGAAGACCCATGGTCGGCGGTGCAGTCGCCCACCTGGCGCGAGGCTGACAGCGATTGGGTGGCAGAGGAAGAGGCATTTGACGCCTCGCTTTTGTCCTCGGTCGACGAGGAGATCTCCATGCCGATCGCCCCCGAGGCGGTCCTTGAGGATCGCCAGCCCTGGGAGTTCGACCTCTCCGAGGATCTGGTGCCGGGTGCGACCCCTGCCAGCACCGATCCCGACAGTGGCGACAGCGTGACCGCTTCGCCAACCGACTCTGCTCCTCCGGCTCGACGCCGTGCCGCACATAGCCGGAGCACTTCGAATGATCGCCCCCGCCAGCGCGGACGGGGGCGAAATGTCGTGAGCTCTCAAGCGCAGGAGTCCTCCGAGGGGTCGCCAGCGACACTCGACCGTCCAGAGCCGACCAGTGCAGGTGTCGCCCAGGGTGCGCGAGCTGACCGCAATATTCCGGCGGCAGTTGCGACCGGTACGCTCATTGCGCTGCTGGTCCTGGTTACCTTCGACATCGGTACCGTGCTCGCCATGCTCTTGGTCGTGGTGGTAGTCACTCTCTCGGCCGCCGAGGCCTTTGCAGCCTTCCGTCGTGGCCATCAGCACCCCGCTACGTTGCTCGGCCTGGTGGCAGTTGTCACCTTGATGATCGCCACCTACAACCGAGGGACCCAGGCGCTCGGGTTGGTGGCGGTGCTGCTCTTCGTGTTCACCATCGTGTGGTTCATGGCCGGCAACGATCGGGCCAACATGCTGACTGGCATCTCGTCGACGATGCTGGTCTTCGTCTGGGTTGGAGTGTTCGGTTCCTTCGCCGCCCTGCTGCTCAATCCGAACCTGTTCCCTCATCGCCACGGCCTAGCCTTTCTCCTCGGGGCGATTCTGGCCACGATCTCCTACGACATCGCAGCCCTCTTTGTGGGAGCCTCGCTCGGCAAGCGACCGATCGCCCCGTCGATCAGTCCAGCGAAGACCCTTGAGGGGCTCATCGGAGGTTCGGCCGCCGCCATCTTGGTCTCGGTGATCGTGGTTCAGCTGATCCACCCGTGGACCTTGGTCAGCGCCCTCACCCTCGGCATTGTGGTGTCGATCGTGGCGCCACTCGGCGACTTGGCCGAGTCAATGATCAAGAGAAGCCTGGGCCTCAAGGACATGGGTCGTCTGCTTCCGGGTCACGGCGGGATGTTGGATCGTGTCGATGGGCTGCTCTTCGTGCTGCCCGCCACCTACTTCGTGGTCCGCGCCTTCCACCTCGGCTGAGGTCGATGACGACCACGGTCTCCGTTCTCGGTTCGACGGGCTCCATCGGGACCCAGACCCTCGACGTCCTCTCGCATCATGGGGAGAGGTTCGCGGTGGAGGCATTGTCGGCGGGACGATGCTCGGAGCTCTTGGTGTCTCAGGTCATGGCATGGCGGCCGCGCCTGGTCGTCCTCGCCTCCGAGGAGCAAGGTCGGATACTGGCCGAGAGGATTGACAGCTCGGTCGAGATAATGACGGGTGCCGAGGGGCTCGAGGTCGCTGCCGGACGTGCCGATGTGGCCGTGAACGCGGTCATGGGCTTCGCTGGGCTTCCCGTGACCATGGCGGCACTGCGAGCAGGCCGACGACTGGCGCTGGCCAACAAGGAGTCGCTGATCGCTGCCGCACCAGTGGTGGCGCAGGTGCGCACGACCCCGGGTGCACTGATCGTACCGGTCGACTCAGAGCACTGCGCGATCCATCAGTGCCTTCCACCAGAGGCGGCAGCATCGCAGGTGCGCCGACTGATCTTGACGGCCTCGGGCGGACCCTTCCGCGATGTGCCGGCAGAGCGACTGGCCTCGATCACCGTGGAGGAGGCCCTCGACCATCCGACATGGTCGATGGGCCCCAAGATCACCATCGACTCGTCGACGCTCATGAACAAGGGTCTCGAAGTCATCGAGGCCCAGGCGCTGTTTGGGCTTTCGATCGAACAGATCGATGTGGTGGTGCATCCGCAGTCGGTGATTCATTCCATGGTCGAGATGGTCGACGGCAGCACCATTGCTCAACTCTCGATGCCTGACATGCGCCTGCCCATCTCCTATGCCCTGGGGTTCCCCGATCGACTCGATGTCGCGTTTGGTGGGCTCGATCTGACGCATCCGATGTCTCTCGATTTTCTCCCTCCCGACCGCGAGCGCTTCCCCTGTCTGTCCTTGGCCTACGAGGCTGGTCGGGTGGGGGGCTCGGCGCCGGCATGGCTGAGCGCATCCAACGAGATAGCGGTAGAAGCCTTCTTGGCCGAGCAGATCTCGTGGCGGGGCATCGCCGAGGTCGTGGCCGAAGCGATGGAGCAGTTCATGCCCGTCGACCTTGTCGACGTGGCGACCGTGCTCGCCGTGGACTCGGCGGCCCGCGACGTCACAGCGGCCATCGTGCAAGGAAGAATGGCCCGATGACCACGCACGCCACCGACGAGATTGAGACCGCGGATCAGGGTGAGCCAGGGGCATCGCCGATGAGTGGTGCAGCGGCTGCCTTGCGTCTCCTGCTTGGTCTCGCCGTTGTCAGCGTGGTGTTCGTGATGCTGGGATGGGGTGTCCTGCTGCTGGTGATCCTCGCCATCATCGTGATGGTCCTGCTTCACGAGTTCGGCCATTTCTTCACGGCCAAGCGATCCGGAATGAAGGTCACTGAGTTCTTCGTCGGGTTCGGTCCACGCCTCTGGTCAGTCCGAAAGGGCGAAACGGAATATGGGGTGAAGGCAATCCCGGCAGGAGGGTACTGCCGGATCATCGGGATGACGAGCGCTGAGGAGGTGCACCCCTCAGACGAGCCGCGGGCTTATCGCAACCAAGCGTTCCCGAAGCGGATCATCGTTGCCTCGGCTGGATCAGCGATGCACCTGGTGATCGCATTCCTGTTGGCCTTCGGCGCACTGGCGCTCATCGGTCGCCCGGATCCATCGATCGTGGTGGTTTCGTCCTTTCTTGACCTCGGTGGAGCGGCAACCACGCCGGCTCAGTCGGCCGGTGTCGCGCCTGGGGATCGGATCGTGGCGATCGACGGGCAGACGATCTCTTCGACTGGCCAGATGAGCAAGGTCGTCCATCGCTCATCGGGTCGGCCGCTCACGGTCACCGTTGAGCGAGCCGGCAAGGAAAGAGAACTGACGGTCACACCGATCGATGGGCGAACCGTGACGGTCGATGGCCAGCCACTGGCCCCGACGACAGGACCGTCGAGGGGCTATCTCGGGGTGAGCCTGACCGAGGGATCCTCCCGTCTTGGTCCATGGGCGGCGCTGACGCAATCGGGGTCAATCGTTGCGCAGGCCACCAGCGGAGCAGTGACTGGGATCGTCCATCTGTTTTCTCCCAGCGGATTGACTCACTACGCCAGTCAAGTCGCCCACCCAACCGCGACGGGGTCTTCGGCGTCATCCTCTCCGCAGTCCGGGCGCCCCGAATCCATCATTGGGGCGGTGCGGACCGCTGATCAGGCAGCGCACGCAGGTGCGCTCCCGTTGATCGAGGTCTTCATCTCGCTCAATATCTTCATCGGAGTCATCAACATGCTTCCGATGTTGCCGCTCGACGGTGGGCATGTGGCCATCGCCGCCTATGAGTGGGTGCGCACGCGACGGGGTCGGCCGCGCTACCAAGCTGACGTCACGAAGATGATGCCGGTGGTCTACGCGTTTCTGGCGTTCCTCCTGGTCTTGGTATCGACGTCGATGTATCTCGACATCGCCCACCCGGCGGCGAACCCATTCCGCTAGGGCGGGTGCTCGAACAGGGCAGACTAGGACCATGCAGACCCCCCAAGAGTTCCTGAGCCCTCGCCGAACAACCCGACAAATCCAGATCGGCTCGGTGAAGATCGGCGGTGATGCCCGTGTATCTGTCCAGTCGATGACCACGACGAAGACGGCGGACGTGGAGGGAACGCTCGAGCAGATCTACGAGTTGGCGGCAGCTGGAGCAGACATCGTGCGCTGCACCTGCAACGAGGAGGCAGCGGCGGAGGGTCTTGCGCACATCGTCCCCCGCTCGCCAGTCCCAATCGTCGCCGACATTCACTTTCATCAGGAGATGGCGTACGCGGCGCTTGAGGCGGGCGTCCAAGGTCTTCGGCTGAACCCAGGGAACCTGCGCAAGCCAGAGGAGATCAAGTCGATCGCTGCTGAGGCCAAGGACCGTGGAGTCCCCATCCGCATCGGCGTGAACGCCGGGTCGCTGCACCCCGATATCTCGGCCAAGCATGGTGGAGCAACCCCAGAGGCGCTGATTGAGTCGGCGGAGCTCGAGCTTCGCTACTTCGAGGAGGTTGGCTTCGAGGATGTGAAGATCTCGGTGAAGGCATCGTCAGTGCCGCTGATGATCGCGTCGTACCGCCTCGCGTCAGAGCGATTCGACCACCCCCTTCACCTCGGTGTGACCGAGGCTGGTCCGCCGCCAGCTGGTCTGCTCAAGGGAACAGCTGGTATCGCCACACTGCTCGCCGAGGGGATCGGTGACACCATTCGCTATTCGCTGACGGCGGATCCCGTGGAGGAGGCAAGAGCGGGTCGACAGCTCCTCGAGGCGTTGGGCCTGCGTGAGCGCACCGGCCTTGACCTGATCGCCTGTCCGAGCTGCGGGCGTGCAGAGGTTGACGTGATTGCCATCGCCGCCGAAGCCCAAGCAGCCCTTGAGAGTCGGAATCTGCCCATTCAGGTGGCGGTGATGGGATGCGTCGTCAATGGTCCCGGAGAGGCGAAGCACGCCGATCTTGGTATCGCCGGGGGTCGCAAGAAGGGACATCTGTTCATCCAAGGAAAGATCGTCAGAGTGGTGCCGGAGGACCAGATGGTGGCGGCCCTGGTCGATGAGGCAGAGAAGTTGGTGGCAGAGGGCGTGGAGGCTCGACTTGCCGCGGCCGATGCATCTGCCGAGGCCGAGGCTGCAGCAGATCGAGCTGCATTGCTGGACGCAAAGGGAGCCGATGTCAATCACGCTGCGGTGAAGATCGAGCGGATCCGGGAGCGAATGGGGGACGAGTCCGGCGTCAAGCCCTGAACGAGTGCTACTATGGACGACGGTCCGGTCGGTGAGAGTACCAAGGTTGGAGCGTGGGCTGAGGCCCGCGCTTCTTCTATTTGGCGCCCGAGTCGTCTGGATGCCTGTGCCGATGAAGTTCGCTGTTTGAGGAGGTGAGAGAGATGGGGACCACGCCTGATGCCCTCGTCGTCGAACTCACCCCGATCACCGAGAGTCTCGGACTCACACTGCACGATGTGGAGATCACGAAAGCCCTGATCAGGGTCACAATCCACAAGGATGGCGGGATCTCGCTCGAGCAGCTGGCCGAGGCAAACCGGGCCATCTCTGAGCACCTCGACGCCAATGAACCATTCGAGGGTCGCTACACCCTTGAGGTGTCGAGCCCGGGTATCGAGCGCAAGCTCCGGCGCCCCGATCACTTCAGCGCAGCCATCGGCGAAACGGTATCGATCAAGGCCTCGGCCGACGTTGACAGTCTGCCCGGGCGACGGGTCGAGGGTGAGCTCGTCGAAGCTGGAAGCGACGGCATCGTCGTGGCCCCCGATGCCGGTGCCGACGCCGTAACCCTGCGGTACGACCAGATCGAGAAGGCTCGGACGATCTACGCATGGGGTGGAGGGGCAAAGCCCTCACCCTCACGTGGTGGACCGACCAAGCGAACCAAGACCCCCAAGAAGACCCCCTCACAGAAGGTGACGATGCCATGAGCAGCACAAACTTCGAGTTCCTCGACGCCCTCGGTCAAATAGCGCGGGACAAGGGCATCTCCGTCGATACCCTGCTCGACGCTCTGGCCAATGCACTTGTGGCTGCGTACAAGCGCCTACCGGACTCCGCCGAGGAGGCCGTGGTCACCATCGACCCCGACAACGGCGAGATCAAGGTCTATGGCCAGGAGCTCGATCTCGAGGGCAATGTGATCAGAGAGTGGGATGACACGCCAGAGGATTTCGGTCGGATCGCTGCCCAGACGGCCAAGCAGGTCATCATGCAGCGCATCCGCGAGGTCGAGCGGGACATGAAGTACGACGAATACGCCGGTCGCGAGGGTGACATCGTGACCGGAATCGTCCAGCAGACCGACAACCGCTACACGCTGCTCGACCTTGGCAAGGTGGAGGCCCTGATGCCTCAGGCGGAGCAGGTGCCCTATGAGCGCTACGAGCACGGTGCGCGCCTCAAGGCGTACATCGTCGAAGTGCGCAAGACCACCAAGGGCCCGCAGATCGTCGTGAGCCGGACCCACCCAGGTCTTGTGAAGCGCCTCTTTGAGCTCGAGGTCCCGGAGATCTCGACGGGCGTTGTCGAGATTCGGGCTGCGGCAAGGGAGCCCGGTCATCGGACCAAGATCGCCGTGTGGTCGAACGATCCTCATGTCGACCCGGTGGGGGCCTGCGTTGGAGCGCGTGGCAGCCGCGTCCGGATGATCACCAACGAGCTCAAGGGCGAGCGGATCGACGTCATCCCGTACTCGGACGACCCGATCGAGTTGATCCAGAACGCGCTGGCTCCGGCCCGGGTTCGTGAGGTCCGGCTCGATGACACCACAGGAACCGCCACGGTGATCGTGAACGACTACCAACTCTCGCTGGCCATTGGCAAGGAGGGGCAGAACGCTCGTCTCGCCGCCCGCCTCACCGGGTGGAGGATCGACATCAAGTCCGAGACTCAGCTCGAAGAGGAGGAGGCCGGCCTCGAGGGACAGGAGTGGGCTGAGGGCGAATGGGTGGTCGACGACCTCGGGAACCAGGTCTGGAAGCCGGCAGAGGGTGGCGATGTGCTGACCGCAGCCGACTATTCGACGGCCGCCGAGACCGAAGGTGCTGCCGCCGTCGCCGCCAAGGTTGCTGCTGCGGCGACGGAGTCAGCGGAAGCTGATGAGGTCGCCGGCGCTTCTGAGCCAACAGAGTCCGAGCCAACAGAGTCCGAGCCAACAGAGTCCGAG